>JADMIO010976118.1_pt1 | contig 58721 bp, 46 predicted proteins | sample 8958161 | NCBI WGS metagenome assembly JADMIO01 (sample SAMN16585339, study PRJNA669376) | soil metagenome | isolation source: Crop rotation soil | place: USA: Cullars Rotation, Alabama | collected 2011
GCCGCGACTTCAAGTCACGTGAATTCCAAGCTTCGGATCCCACTGTGCTGGAAAGTCGAGAACTGACGGGACGCGACCATGTGGTCCGGATGATTGAGGAGACCAGGAAAATGGACCGCACCGACGCCAGGCTGATCAACGAGCCACTCGGCAACGATTCCGGCTGTCTCGGCGGCGCGTTGTTGGCGTAGCGGCAGCGTGGCCAGCCCCCGGCCGGCAAGCCAAACATCGAACGCTCCCGGCCGCGCTCCGGAACGGGTTGCGAAACTTCGCATGCGGCCTATCAGTTCGGCGGATCCGGCAAGCGTGCCAAGAATTACATCCGAGTGTCCGGACATCATCTTGGTGACGCTCTCGATCACGAGATCCGCGCCATGATCTGCCGGGCGGCAATGTACGGGCGAAGCCAACGTGTTGTCGACGACCAAGAGGCTGCTCGCCGTCCGTGCCAGCCGGGCAAGTGCCGGAAGATCCGGCACCCGCATCCGCGGGTTGGAGATCGTCTCGACGTACACGAGTTTCGCCGGTGTGACGAGAGCTCGCAGCACTTCGCCAGGATCCGTCGTATCGATCGCGTCGACGGACGCCCCCCATCGCTCCACGTCACGCAGCAGGGCACTGGTGAGCCCGAACAGATCTCGGCTCACGACGATGCGATCGCCAGGCCGAAGCAACGCAAAGAATGTCGTCGCGATGGCCGCCATGCCGCCCGACAACGAAAGGCAATCCTCAGCGCCCTCGAGGGCGGCGACGCTTGATTCCAACGCCCGGTGATTGGGCGTGTCGCGATTCCCGTAGGCGGTTCCAGTGCTGCGATCCGAAAGGACGGCGTCGGCCTGTTCGATCGACGCGAACTCCCACCCCGACGAGAGGTACACGGGAATCGCCGCCGGAGAATTGCCGGGCGGAGGGACCAGTTCCGTCACGTCGAGAACCGATGTCTTGTCATCGCGGCCGGGCCATCCTTGTCTACACTTACCCACGCCACGTTGAGGCGCGAACGACCGCCTTCACGGCCGCGGCGAAGCGCTCCCACCTTTCCGTTTGTATCGATAGGTGTTTTCTGCCGAGTTCCGTTATCTGATACAGGCGCGCCCGCCTGCGCGTCGCGCTGAACTGCCACCGCGACGAAACCAGGCCTCGTTTCCTCAGGCGATGCAGCGCCGGATACAGAGACCCTTCGATGACTCGAATGTCGCCCTCCGTCGCTTCGTCGATGCGCCTGCTCAATTCCATCCCGTAGGATGGTCTCGCTGCAATGGCCTCGAGAATCAGCATATCGAGAGTTCCCTGCAAAACGTGGCTGGTCGGGTCACGCCGCCCGTCTCTTGTGCGGCGTTGTCCGCGCCGCGTTGGGCGCCCATTACCAGATGTCATGAAACGCCCGCACGAAATTCGCCCCGAGCACTTTCTCCACGACTCGGCTCGGGTACCCTCGTCGCACCAACTCCCCGGCGATGACCAGAGTGCGATCGGGGCGGTTCAAACCTTCGGTATACGGCATCCGGTCTTCCTCCGGCGCGGCAACACCGGCCGCGCGCCGCGCCGCGAGAAGTCGATCGAAACGCGCTCGCGCCTCGGACGACAGGTCCAAAGCATCGAACGAGGTATCGCTGCCGATCCCGACGTGATCTTCGCCGCAAACGCGCAACGCGTGCGTCAAATGCGCCATGTAGTCGTCCACCGTGGGCTGTCGTGGGCTCGGCGTCAGATACAACAAGTCATACACACCAAAGACACCGCCCTTATCGGCCAGTAACCGCAGTTGCTGATCTGTCTTGTTGCGCGGATGTGCGTAGATGGCGGCGCAGCCGCCGTGCGTGATGAGGACCGGCTTGCTCGAGGCCGCCGTCGCTGCTGTCGTGGTGGCCTCATTGGCGTGACTCAGATCGATCGCCACGCCGAGCTCGTTCATCCGCGAAACTGCGGCTCGGCCAAGCTCCGTGAGCCCCGAGCCGGCCGGCGAAAGTACTCCGGCTCCGAACGGCGATTCCGTGTTGTACGCGAGTTGCATCACGCGAACGCCAAGAGCGCGGAACACGCCGATGTGCGCCAACGTGCCCCCGAGCGCTGTAACGCTCTCGAACGAGAGGATGATACCAAGCTTGCCGCTGCGCTTCGCAACATCGATGTCTTCGACTCGGCGTACCTGCAGCAGCAAATCGCTGTGAGCCTCGATCGCGCGCTGCAGGGCGGCTACTTCGGAGACAGTGTCTTCGAATGAAGCGTCGAATCCGCCCACCGACACCTTTGTCGCCGCGAGTCCCGACCTTTGTACCGCATCGACCAAGGCCGGCGCCAGCGACGCTCTTGTGAACGCCGGGTTTCTGACATCATATGGAATGGGCGAGCTCAGGTTGGCGTCGACGACGGTCGCCCGTTGATGCAGCAGGCGCGCGTCCTCGCTGATGCCCCGACCCTCCAACGGTCTCGTGGCCGAGCCCACCAAGCGCAGTGGCCGGCACCCGACGGCAGTCGCGGCAACCAACGAGCCAGTAACCTCGGCAAATCCGCGACGATTCATCCGACCCCGGCTCCGCCCTCGTTGATGACTTCTCGGCCATATGCGAACCGTAACCATCACGAATATCGGCCCACCGGAACCCCAAAGCTTGAACGAATCCAACACGATGCGAGTATATGGACTCGTGAGACCTTCATCGCGAATTCGTAGGGCAATGAGCCCCTCGGCCGTGCTCCTCGAGACGCGTGTTCTCGACAGCACCGTCACCGTTGTTCGATATGCGCCGTTCCAGAAGCTGCGGCCTCACGCTCACGGAGAAGAAGGCCTCACGATTGTCCTTCAGGGAACGTTCCTCGAGGAGGCCCAACGCGGCACCATGCTGGCCCGCGCCGGATCCGTGGCAACACGACCCTTTGGGTTGCGTCACACCAATCGATTTGGCGCCGAGGGGGCCGTGATCCTTGCCGTGATTCCAGATCGCGATCGGTTTCCCGAGCCGATTCGTGAATGGACATGGGCCGACGCGCCGGCGGCGTTTCGCGCCGGCCTTCGGCTGCTCGGAGCCGACCTCGATGCCCTACCTGAGCTGCTCGCCGCAATTGCACCTGCGGACCGCGCTGACCCCGCGGCCGCCATACGCGCGCGCCGCCTGCTCGACGATCCGGAGCAACATGCGTCTGTGTCCACTCTAGCGCAGAGGATGGAGATCCATCCCGTTCACTTGGCTCGGCAGTTCCGGCGGGCCTACGGCGTGTCGCTCCGCGAGTATCGAACCATCCAACTCGTAAAGCGGGCCTCGTCCATGATCCTGTCGACGAAAGCGCCCCTCTCACGCATTGCTCACGACTGTGGCTTCGCGGACCACAGCCATATGTGCCGGGCATTTCGCCAGGTCGTGGGGTGGAGTCCATCGAGGCTCCGGACATCCTGACTCCTCCACGGCTCTCACAACACCAGCGGCGTAGCGGCGCTTGATCAACAACGGATCTCGGTACATGCGAGTACCGCCCCTCTGTCCGAGTTTGCGCACGACGACGGTCAGAATGAACGCTCAGCGCTCCGCGCATCAGCGTGGGTGAGCGTCGCGAGCTCCGCCCTCCACTGCCGCAGAACGCCTACCGCGCTGTCGATGAGCTTGTCGTGATCGTCGACGTCGATTCCCAGTTCCTGCTTCAGCAACTCCGACGGGGCGGCGTCGTACCCGCGACTCAACAGTGATTGATATCTCCGCTGGAACAAAACGGGGTCCGTCTTCAGCTGCTGCAAGTAGTTGAGGGCGAGCAGGTTTGCCAGCACATAGTTGATCCGGTAGAGTGGCCACGTATAAAACTGCAGCGGCTGCACCCACCCGAGCGTGATGTCCGAGCCGGGGCCATACCAGTCCGAGAATTGCGAGGCGATGCCCTGATGCAAACGCTCGATCTCGTCTGCGCCCGGTTTCTGGCCGCCCGCGACCAGGACGTAGAGACTGTCCTCGAGCATGGCCTCAAAACCATTCCTGTACAGATCCGCGCCCTGATCCAGCAGGCGTTCAAGATAGAAAACCTTGAGAGCGGTGTCCGACGCGGACCTCGCCAGATGCTCGAGCAGAAGAAACTGACTCAACGTAGCATACGATTCCGTGAAATAACTCGGGCCCATCGCGTAGCGCGGCAGCACTCCCGCTCGATCCATCATCATGTTCTGAGCCGCATGCCCCGCTTCGTGTACCAAGATGGACAGATCGCCAATAAGCCCACTGTAGCGACTCATATAGAAGTGGCTTGGATAGCCTACTGTGCCGGTGGCAAATCCGGGCTTGTCGCTCTTGAATGGCGCCGGCGCGACGTCGAGTCGGCCGTTCCGGGGATCCAGCAGCGCGCCGAGTTCCGCAACATAGGCCGGGCCAATCGGTCTGGCGGCGTCGAGCGCAATCTTTGTTGCCTCGTCGAATCGGAAGCGCGGCACTGGTTGCCCCGGCAACGGGGCCATCAGGTCCCACCAGTGAACATCAGCATATCCGAATCGCTGATGAATGATCGCCTTCCGAAGTCGTTCAATCTCTCGGTTTTCTAAAGATGATTTGCGAAGCGCCCCGAGAATCTCATGGATAGCGCGGACCGAAAGCGCGCTCTGGCCGTAGCTCTCCTCTCGGTAATCCGCAAATCCGCGCGATCGCGAGAGGTCGTTGCGCGCCTTCGCCACGCTGGTGATGATGTCGGCGAACGTGTCGCGGCGCGTGGCTAGCGCGGCCGTATTGCGGCGGAACCCCGCTTCCCGGACCGCACGGTCCGGGTGCGAGAGTATGTAACCTATCTTCGAGCGTATCTCGAGCGGGCCTTCTGGCGACGGGATTTCCCCCCAGTCGATCGCGCGATTCACCGCCGCGAAGCGTTGCGGCCCGGCACTAATGGTTTGCAGCCATTGCGAGGTGCGCGGATCGCCGTTGCCTCGAGGCGACTGCACGTGCGCAAGCCTCACTGCGAACGAATACTTCGCCAAACCCGGCTCCTCACGCACGTAGCTCTGAAATCGTGCCTCATCCAGCGACGCCAACACCGCGTTCACACGCCCCAATGACTGGTTGGCCGTCCCGGCAAGCGCCGCGAACTCCCGCCCCGCCGTATCGTTGCGCCGATCAACCTCAGGAAGCAGCGTGAAATACGCGTAATGCCGACCGAGTAGAAGCTGCGCACTGTCCGCCGTCCGGAGCATCGCGAGCAGCCATTTCGCCGACGACGATGCCGCTGGCGCTAACTCTGCCGCGCGAGCCGCGAGCGCGAGCGGCTCCGCCCGTTCCATCCGCTCGGCTTCCGTCGAAGCAAACAAGGTGCGCGAGAGATCGAAATGATAGAGTTGCTCCGTTCCCGGCGGGAACGGCTGGAAGTTGGCGGATTGCGCGTGCAGACAGCTCGGCGCTTGCGTTGCCGCTGCAATGAGTTGCACGTATATGAGCCGGGTGATCAACACGCGGTGCTTACGCATTTGCCGATCGCGCATTATCGCCTCCAGGAGGGACAGAACAGTCGGGTCACCAATTCCGGCGAGCAAGTGGCGCGCGCACGATGCATCGCGACGGCGCGCTCGAGATCCTGCATCGTCGCCGACGCGGGACTACCGTGTACCGGCACGATCTGCCCGACATCGAGATGCAGCTCGTGAATCTTCTTCAGCAACTGTTCGGTATCCTCGCCCCCGGCTGCGGGCCGGCCCAGCGGCGTGTCCAGCAGGTCTGCCTCGATGAGGATTCGCTCCTTTGGCAGATAGGCGACGAGGATGCGGTCCACGTGCGCCGTGGGGCCGATCTGGTATAGCTCCAGCCGCCGCGTTCCATCGTCGATGATCCGCACAGAGTCTACGACGTCGATGGCTACGTCCCTGGGAGCCAAACTGAAGCTGTCCGGCCGCATCGCATGGCGCGCGCGCAGGATGTCCCGAAGAGGCGCCACCGCGTCACGCGTTGTTATGAACTTGGCTCCGAGAGCGGCGTATTCGCGACTGCCGCCCAGATGATCGTTGTGGTAGTGGCTGCTGACCACGTATCGGATCGGCTTTGACGCAACGACCGATCGCAACCGCGCGATGTTCCCGATTGAGCGTCGGTTGTCGGTGTAGGCGTCGAACACCAGCACGAAATCGCTGAACTCGACGGCGACGCTTGCCTGGAGGCCGTAAACCCCGTCCGCCAGTTTCCGGATCGGAGGCAAGAATGACAAGCCCTCCATGTCTTTCGGCACCGCAAACAAACTGTCAGGCAGCGTTGCATTCAGTTCGATTCGATGAATCGTGGACTCCAACTCCTGTGCCCCGGGCCCAGCTTGAATCATTCTGAAGGGCAGGGTCAGAGCGCCAACCGCGCGGTAATCACTATAGTCGGTCGTGACCGCCGCGTCTCCGCGGTACGCGTCGTCAGCAACGTACTCGCTGCGCGCGAGTCGATGCGTCACAGCGTCGAAGTAGAGAGTGATCAACGAGCCGTCTGCATCCGCGAACACGACGCCATCGCATGCCCGCCCGCGCACGGCGCTGCGTCCCGTGCTGCGTGACTGTTCAAGCCGGTTCCACGCTGCCAGCAGAAGTGTTGGCAGCTCACCCCGCAAGAGCTCGACCCGTGCATTTCCGTACTGCGCGGACGTACGGCTGTAGTAACTCCAATTCGGGTAGTTGATGTCGAACCCGCTGTCCGGGGTCACCACGATACCCGTCGCCAACATTTGCCCACCGTCGATTTCTTGATCTCGCAGAATGAAGGCGCGCCTCGAGCGCAGATCGAGTCGGGTCAACTGCATGCCGGGCGATATCGATGGAGCGCTCGGCTTGAGGCCTTGGCCGGTCGTCGTCCGAACGGTCGATCGATCCGTACTGATCGACGTCAGCCCGCGCAGGGCCGGTAATCCGCCGCTAGCGGCAATTGCCTTCGCGAGGATCGCGCGAGCCTGCAGCGTCGATCGCACGGAGGGCGAGCCGGTCGCATCGCTGTCGTTCCTCTGTCGAGAAGGCGCTTGAGCGCGGGCGCCCGTCGGCGCGAGCAGGAGGACGACTATCGCCTTGGCGAACGTCTGCATGCCGCATCATTGTTCACGGAGCTCGTCGGCGCAAACGTCCAGTGACGATGTCGGACGTTCCTGGGACGGCGCTGGACTCAACGACCCTCGGCCAGGCGCATGACGTCCTGCCGATAGTGGTAGCTGCTCTCCACTGTTGAACCGTCGCGCAGCGCCAACACGTATACGCCCTTGCCCGCATGCTCGATTCGCGACACCGCATCGCCGTTCACCACCACCGAGCGATGGACGCGTACGAACCGCGCATCATCGAGCTTTGCGATCATCTTCTGCAGCGTCTCGCGCGCAAGAACGTTGCGGCGCCCGGTGTAGATCCGTACGTAGTTTCCTTCCGCCGCGATCCAATCGATCTCACCAGCCCAATAGAAGAGCACTGTGCCCGCATCCCGAACGCTTATGCGCCGACCCCTGCCATACCCGCGAAGCGTTTCCGCCGCGAGCTCGCGTATGACTTCCCGAACACGCGCCGTCGTTTGTGTGTCGCTCGGATCACGCAGTCGCACCCGGGATCGCGCGATGGCTTCATCGAACTGCGCGCCGTCGATTGGTTTGAGGAGGTAATGCACGGCGTGAACCTGGAACGCCCGCAACGCATACTCATCATACGCTGTAAGAAAGATGATAACCGGCCGAGCCGCGTCGCCAATGGCCTCCACGACGTCAAATCCACTACCGCCGGGCATCTGGATGTCCAGGAATACGAGATCCGGATCCCACTGCGCGATCGCGGCGATTGCGCCGCTCACGGTCTCACATTCCGCCACCAGCGACACGTCGGGATGCCGTTGCAGCTCCTGCTGCACAGCGCGCCGCCCTAACGGTTCGTCGTCCACAACGATTGCACGCACGTCAATTCCTCGTTGCAGCCTGCTCGATCGGAAGGCGCAAACGGACGAGGGTTCCCCCGCCGCCGGCCGCCATTTCGAGACGATAGCGGTCGCCGTAAAGGCGCCCGAGCCGCTCGCGCGTCGTCGTGAGACCAATTCCCGACCCGGACGAGCCCTCCTTGGATTCGACCGCGCCGCGGAGTGTGTCTCGCACCTCGATGTTCAAGTGGGTAGCGTCACAGCGAGCTCGGATGCTCACCGTGCCTCCGAGCGCCGCGCGTGCCACACCGTGCTGCACGGCGTTCTCCACCAGCGGTTGGATCAGGAAGTGCGGAACCCGCTCCTCCGCGGCGTCTTGCGAAATGTCAATCACCGTTTGCAGTCGATCGGCTAAGCGCATCTGCTGTATCTCGAGGTACGCGTCCACCATCACCATTTCTTGACGCAGCGACACGAACTGCTCGCCCCCCGCGTCGATGACGCCGCGCAGCATCTCACTGAGCCGGACGAGCATCGTCCGCGCGCGTTCAGGGTCGTCGCGGAGGAGCACCGCAATCCCGTTGAGCGTGTTGAATAGAAAGTGAGGTTGGAGCCGTGCCTTGAGCTGATCGAGCTGCGCGGCCGTCACCTGTTCGCGCAAGGCTGACGCGTCACGCCGTTCTTGCCCGTACAGCCGGGCGTACTCGACGCCGTGAATGAGACCGATGATGACCCAGTATTTCCAAAACGCCGTTATCGCCAACAGGAGAGCGAACGCACGCTGTCGGGCAAGCCATGCCGGACTGGCGGCAGGATCCAACCTGCCTTGTGCAATGGCGATGAGTGCGAGCAGACTGAAATAAATAGCGACTTGAAGCGCCGCAATCGACAACGACCCGAGCACCTGCGCGCAAAACGCACGCATCCGCGGCGGCGCAATCAAGGAATACCGCCGCGCAACCCAGACGAGCAGAGGGGTCAGCGCTGCAAAGGCGATCCAATATGTGCACTCGTTGACGACATCATGCTGCCAATCGAGAGGCTTGCCGCGGCCAAGTGCATTGACGAGGTTCTGCGCGACGAACACGGCGGCAACGAAAGCCCAGGCGCCGGCGACGAACCACGCGGGCGATAGTCGCCGGCCCGACGGCATGCCGTCAACAGTCACACGTCCGTCCGAGTCCGTTCGCCCGCTGAGCAGCTACATTCTCGCGAGGAGCAAGGCGGATTCAGTCGGTCATTCATCACGAGCCATCGGACGCAGACGATAATGAGACTTCCTGTTCATGATGGCGGGTGAGTCCGACTGGGAATTCGGTGACCGCTCTTCCGCAAGACCAAGCCGACGGTATGATGCCCATGCTAACGTGGGTTTCCGCCGGCGCAAATCGCCAGGGACGAGATGCGACGACGCATACACAGGCTCGGTCATCGCAGGGGTGCGATCCGGCGCGCCACGCCGAACACGGTGAAGCCTCGCCAACCAAGCTCACTGCGGCCCACTACCCATACCGATGCTCCCGACTCCGGCTCTAAACCATTTTGCTCTTTGACCTCTCTCTGATCGAAATGATCGGCCGCATTTTTTTGGCAGCTCCGAGGGCGGATGAAGCCGGTTGGGTCTAACCTGCGCATGCCAGCAAGTAAATCCTCGCGTCGTTGAAAATGCGCTTCGGACCGAGCAGCATCCGTTCGGCGTGCTTGGTGTAATCAGGCAGGAAGGCAACCTACCGTCTAACGAGACGTCGCCGGCGGCCGGAACAGCGCCTCGTCCACCGGGACATTCCGGCGGATTTCCACGATTGTACGCGTCGTTGTCGAGTATGGAGCGCCGTCGGAGATCCGTACTCGAAACGGCATTTGTACCCCGCCAACATCGCGGTAGTCGTCGTAGTCGATTTGGTCCTCGAGAGGAATCAGCAGCGTTTCTGTCATCGTGATCTCGCGTCGCAGTAGACGGCTGACGACGTCGAAATAGAGTCGCTGTGTAGTGACGGAGTCTAACCGCCCTTGCAGAACGAACGTGTCGCGGTCATCGATGCGTTCGATCCCGACAACGCGAAGGTTGGAGGGACGCTCCTTCACCGGACGATGCCGCGAGGCGATCCGCCGTGTCCGCGCAATGTCCGCGGGCGATGTGAGTCGTACCACACGGTCGTTCGCGAGGATCCAAGCCCCATTGCGGTCCAGCCCTTGATTCGTCGTCGCCTGTGGCGTTACGAGCATGAGGCGATAGCGATCAGATCCGGCGAGAGTCATTTCGAACTTACCATACCGCCCTTCGGAGCGATCGTCCCACCCTCGAATGGTCAAGCTGGTGTCGCGTGCCGCCGCATCCGCTCCGACGGCGGACAGGTACTCGGCCCAGACACGATCCGGCGATGGAAGCCGTATCTCAGCCAACGTTTGTGCGGCGTCTGGCGCAGGCGGGAGCGTTGGGAGACGTGACGGCTGCGTTGCTCCGCGGTGGCACGTATAGCATGTGACCTTCGCCTCTCCCCCAAAGCGCGAACCATTCAATTCAACGACCATCTTCATCATGTCGCGCGCTCGACGCTTCGTTGCCTTGTCATCACGATCCCATATCCAGCCGCCCACGTTCGCTGGACTCCGGGAGAGATCCGGGTTGGCCTGGACGTGACAGTAGTCGCAATGCACGCCAAGCGACCGAGCCATGAGATTCATCAGCGGAAAGAGCTGCGTTTCCGGGAGCGACTGCAAGACCTGGAGGTGGGGCCGTTCGGCGCCGGCCGAGCCGGGCTGCTGCGCCGTGATCGCCGATGGGGCAGTAGCGAAAACGATCAGCCGCAAGACGCGCGAATAGCGGAACATGAAGGCCTGCTCAGTTAGCACAGTCGCGATTATTATCGCTTCGTCCCCTGGCGGGCTTGAACGAATCCAACATCGGTCGACAAGGCGAGGTTAAGGAATACGATGCCTCCGTCCTATCAGCTCCCGAACGACTGCCCACGCGAAGGTCGCCCACGCCATATCACCCACGACGTGAATCGCGTTGGTGTCATCATCTGTTGCGCAACGTTCGAACGTATTGATTGTCTTCTTGTTCGTAGTTCAGCGAACCAGGAACCGCTCGATACCGTTTCACATAGCGAGCTCGAATCAATTCGCCCATGGCACGTTCCGCACGGTCATCCCTCTATCGTCGTCCGTCGGCGATTCGGATGACGTCGCCCTCCACCGCCAGAGCGTTTCGATGTCCGCCGAGCGGCGTGAGCGAAGCGTGCTTCGCGACGAGCTCGGGGTCGTGACCGACGACGGTGAACTCCGCCAGTACGAAGGGCACTCCTTCGCTCCGCAGCGGCGCCGCCGCAGCGTCCGCCGCTTCAGTGATGTGGAAATGCAGATGCGGGCCATCCGAGTTTCCTGAATTGCCGATCGACCCGAGTTCCTGGCCGCGATGTACGACGTCCCCGGCATGGACTTTCACCGTTCCCGGCTCGAGGTGCCCGTACAGTGCGTAGCGGTGGACGGCCCGGTCGCCCGGGCCAAGGTCCAGCACGACGTAGTTGCCCAGAACAGTACCGACCGTCATCGCCACCGCTCGCGAGTTCTCTCCCGGCACATTGTCCGGGATGCTGTCGACGACCGCGGCCACCCGGGCGTCGGCCGCAGCGTACACCGGTTCGCCGTACCCGTACCAGTCGGTATTCCGCCGCCCCTCGTGGTCGCGCGCGTATTCTCCACGCGCGTCCATCTTCACCCAGTCGATAGCGAACCGCTGTGCGAGGTGAGGGACGGTATCGTCGCCAACCCGCACCACCGCGCGGCGATGCTCGGACGAATTGGATGGACCGAGCCCGAACCACCAGTCACCCGGTCCGACCGGCGGCGCCAGGACGAGGTCCGTTGGCCCGCGCACCGGCGTCGTGCCGCCATCAGCCGTATCGGCTCCGGAAAAAATCACGCGGTGCGAGAGCTCTCTCGGAACCGCGGCCGTCGTATCGAGCGAAAGCCATACATACACGATGGCGCGAGCTCCCGGCGTCAGAGTCTTCGGTATTGGTGCCCCGCGCGGGGCGAGGAACTTGACGTCGCGCTGAATCTGCCGTCGATCGTAAACGGCTAGAGGCCCCACAGGGCCGATCGCTTCGCCATGGACCTCGAGCCGCTCTATCGAAAGCGGTCGCGTCCCCACGTTCGTGACGTGCAACTCGTACACGAGCGCTGTATGGCCGGCGGCGCGAACCGCAATCGGCGCCGCCGGCACGCTCAGCGCGGCAACAGGAACGCGCTCAGCCTGCGGAGGTCGTGGACCCGACGACATCGGGCGCCGGCAGCCGCCGATCCCAACGACAATCGATACGCCCAAGAGCACGCGATTGATCACTGGCCTGTACCGATCATTGGCGTTGGCATATGCCACGACCCGCTCCTTTCCACTGTACCTTGACAGTCTAGGTATAGGCATAGACATTCTAGGTACGGCATGCCTTTTCGTCTCGACTCTTTTTCGGGAGTAGATGGAGTTATGAGGCTTCTGCTATTCGCAATCGGATTGTGCAGCGTGTTGCCGATGCCCTGCCTCAATGCGCAGCTCGCGTCGAAGGTGGTCACGTTAGACAGCGCCACACTACACAGTGCCGATTCAATTGCCAAATCACAATTCGATCTGGACCATTTAGGCAGTATCGGCGTAGCCATCGTCGCCGGCGGAGGTCTTGTCTGGACAAAGAGCTACGGCTTTGCGGATTCCGCCAAGACCCGGCCGCCGAACGTGAACACGGTCTATCGGGCCGCCTCCATAACAAAGCAGTTGACTGCGCTGATGTTCATGCAGTTGGCCGACCAGGGCGTCGTCGGACTGAGCGATCCCGTCGAGCGCTACGTCCCCGAGTTCGCGCGCGTCGGTAAGAAGCCTGCGGGCGCGGCACCCGTAACGCTGATCCAGCTGGCGACTATGAACAGCGGACTCGCCCGCGACCCCGCCGATAACCGCCGGTCGGGATCCGGCCCTCCGAGCGAGTGGGAGAGCGCCACGCTCGAAGCGCTCGATAAGACGAGCTACGTTCGGCCACCCGGAACGGCGTACGGCTACTCGAACATCGGCTATGCAGTCCTCGCATTGGCGCTCGAACGCGCAGCGAAAGAGCCGTACATCGCCTATGTCGAGCGCCACCTCCTGCGCCCGCTGGGGATGACCTCGAGCGGGTTTGAGCTCACACCCGATCTCAAAAGCCGCTTGGCGACCGGCGTCGACTACGATCTCCTACTGCGAGATACCCTGAACTACGCCGACGCGGCCAAAGAGCATGTACAGGGCAAAGGTTCCGGTACTGCCAGCGGCGGCTTGTATACCACGGTCGCCGACCTCGCGAAACTTGTTTCCGCGGAAATGGGATTTGGTCCACCGGCAGCAATCAGTGTGAGTGCGCTCGCCAAACGCGATTCGATCTCGCCGGTGGTCACCCGTGATCTCGACGTCGGCTACGGACTGGGGTACCAGGTTTATCGCTGGGGAGACACCATCGCTGTTGGCCATTCCGGAAATGTTTCCGGGTATACCTCGCAGCTGATGTACGACGCGCGGCGAGGATACGGTGTCGTCGTGCTGCGAAGTGCCGGGGGTGGCGAGGCCGACGCGGGCCGACTGGCCGGTCGCGTCTTTCGCCTCATTCGACGCAATACCGAGACGGCCAAGTAGCCATCGCCCCTCCGAGCATTTCGCGCTGCGCGAACGGGACGCTGTTCACACTGACCGAATACTCCGGCGTTATCCACGGCACGGGATCCGAATGGTTCGGTCGATGCTGGAGTCGCGCCCGTAATCCCGATCGGAAGTCACTAGATCAGGCCGCGACCGGTGTTAAGCGCCCGACACGCGGTGTTACGAAGCGACTCTCCGATCGCGCAGCACCTGGGTCGCGAGAGCCACCGAGAACAGGCCGATCACTCCAAGGGCGTACATCGCCCAAACGAACAACAAGGCGCCGTTCTTCTCCAGAAACTCCGGGCCCAACGGCTTCCGCATATGGATCGGCAGCATTGCCGCCGCCATCAGTCCGCCGAGAAGCATGATCACCGTGCCCGATCGACGTTCTCGCAGCAGGACCGCACCACAGAGGATGACGACGAGGATCGCGACGCCAAAAAGATGGTGAAGCCCCGCGGGGTCGAGGCCGAACACGATGTCCTGCGAGATGTGCAGGCTTAGCAAAAGCACCGAGAGCGCCGATGTCGCGCTCAGGAGATCGCGTTGCTTCACCGCGAGGGCTCGGGTCGGAGGACGTGGTGCGCCGGGGCTTCAGCCTCTGACCAGCTCCACGCCTGCCGGATGATGATGACCGTACAAACGGTTTCAATCGTCGCGAAGAACAGGTACTCCGGAAAAGCGGGCGGCCTGCCCCAGCCGACCAGAGGCGGAACGTACGTGAGGAAACCGTTGACGACCGTCACAAGCGCAGCCGCGATGATGTTCGCCAGCCGGTTCGCTCGAAACGAAAGCAGCCGAGAGGCCACGATCATGGCGATGGGGATCTCCATCAGGACTGCTGATCCCATCAACGCCCACGGTGAGAGCGGCGCGAATGGATTTCGCGACCCGGCAATCGCGAACAGCCCTACGACGTCAGCATAGAGGTAATTGAGTAACACGAACAGCCACAACAACGACAGCCGCTCCTTGGTGTCCTTCATGTCGACCTCCCTCTTGCGCTACGTGGCGGTGGTGGGCTGTAGATCGGACTCGAGGAACGGTGTTTTGACCGAGCGTCGGCTCGCGTCCCGGCCGATCAATCCAGCGAGAATCGCCGCCAACATGGCGGATGCGAGGATCGCAAAATGGCTCACGTTGTCCAAAACGGGCTGACTGTCGCGCATGCGAATGAGCAAATCCGCCAGGGCGAAGCCGATCGTGCCGGCGACGAGGTGCGCGGTGATTCGGTACCGGGTACTGGTCGTCTCGAGATTGGCTTGCACGATCGCGGCTACGATTACGCCGAACGTCGCCGCCATCAACATCGCCGACTGCGTCGCGCCATACCGCGGCAAGTCGATGATGCCGGAACGGAGATACCAGACGGTTCCCACCGTGTTGAACGCCGAAAACACGACCCACCACAACGCCGCGAATCGTGCGCGCCACGTCTTTGCGATGATCAAGCCGAGCAGTGCGCCGCCGATGGCGATTGCGCCGAACACCAAGGGATGCTCCTGGCAACCGCCCGGCCGATTACCCATGAAGAGTTGACAGCCATAGGCGTGCGCGGCGGCATAGGTCGCCGGGATGATCACCGCATATAAACCGGCGATCGCCACGAAGCTTGTCACGCCTGGGGGCATACGTGCGCCCCAGGAGTCGGCTACCCGCACGTTCGTTCGATTGCGCCGGTCGATCGTCCACACGACTCGCACCGCGCCTAACGCCCAGCGGAGCCGCTGCCACCCATCGTCGGCACATTCCGATTCTGCGGTGAGCGCGTCGAGCCACTCGCGCGATTCGGGCTCGACTCGCCGGTGAAGCCAGTCGAGTAAGTGTCGTGCCAGACCGTCGGCGAGACGTCCGAGAAAGCCGTGCATCTGCACTAACCCCTCCCTGGCCCATAGGCCAGACGGCGTGACATGCTCACCGGTGTCGCCGCCTCGGCGAGTTTGGTTCGCGCCGCCCTCGCGCCTTCGCCCGTCAGGCGATAGGTATGGCGCGGCGGACGCCCGGGCTGTTCCGGCTCGGCCCAGCGAGTCTCCAGCCACCCCTGCTCCGCAAGACGCATCAGAATCGGGTAGAGCGTTCCGGACTTGAGCCCCGTGACCTGGCTGATCGCGTAGCCGTAGTGCCATGAGCGCGGCGACTCGAGCAGCAGCTCGAGAACAAGGAGGGTCTGAGGCGACGTGTTTGGCAGCCGAGGCATGGCATACTCTACATATGTTGCCTTTGCGACGCAAGACCTGAGGTTTACATCTCCGACGACCCCTCGCTCATCACCCTCGCCGACGCCGCATGAAGCCGACCATCAGGGCGATGATCGTCAGTCCGATCAAGGCGGGGTGCAATACCAAAAGGTCGATGCGAATGTTGCACTCCCCCGAACAAAGTACGCGATGGAGCATGAGCCATTCATAACCGGCGTAGACCAGCCACGCGGTAGCGGCAATCGTGATGAGCCAATCGCGCGTCCGTGCCGCCAGCAAGAAAAGCGCGGCGCATGGGACGAGGGCCAGCAACGGTGAGTCGACGAGGAATCCGATAAGGGCGCTTGTGATTGAGCCTTTCGTAGAAAGCCGACAACCTTGCTTTGAGTTCCACGAGGCCATGGCGCGCCAGGACCCAGAACCTCGCAATTGCTCGTCGAGCAATATGATCATGACACGATTGCAGTTGACGCACGTCATGGGCAGAAGGCACCTTCAGCCTCATGGACTCGATGAGTCGCGCGACTGCGCGCCGTGATGCCCAAACGTACCGCGACGCAATCGGGCCGTGGCGCGCGTACCTGCCAATCGTGGACCGATGACATGGCGATCGAGCTAGTTGCCGTCGACGACGCGGTAACGCGAGAAGCCGCGCGGCAGTTGATCGCCGAGTATTTGCGATGGATCGCGAGCGTCGCCGCCGCGACCTACGGCCTGTCGTTCGATGTCGATGCGATGGTCGCGTCGGATATCGAGGACCGCGCGAAGTTCTATCCTCCCAACGGCCGGTTCTACCTGGTCCGGCGCGAGGACGCAAACGTCGGAGTCGGATGTCTCAAGCGCATCACGCCGGCTATCGCCGAAATTCAGAGGATGTACGTGCAGCCGCACGTCCGAGGAGCCGGCGCGGGCCGCTTCCTGCTGCAGCAGCTCCTCTCAGACGCGCGAGCGATCGGCTACGAAGCCGTGCGGTTGGAGAGTCTGAAATTCCTGTCCGCGGCTCACGCGCTCTACAAGTCGGTTGGTTTCGCTGAAATCACTCCGTATGCCGAGAACAGCATGACGATGTATCAGCCGCGCGACACGATCGACCGCTATCGCTCGAATGCGGTCTTCATGGAACTGCATCTCTGACCGGAGCGAAATGCTCTCGAAACTCCTTGTGGAGAAACGTCGCCGCCGGTTCGAGCCGCCCTAAATGAGCGGATTGCATGAACACGATCGAAGCTTCGATGCTGATACCGGATCGCGTCACTCGCTCCAGCCGACGGCGCTTCGGATGCGAGGCAAGAAAGCGCGAGGGGATGAGCCCGAAGCCGATCCCGCTCGCGACGAGAGACACTTGCATGTCGATGTTGTTGATCGCCGCAGCAACGTCGAACGGAGCGCCGAGCTCGCGCAACCTCGCCTCCAGTGAGGCTCGAATGAAGCAGCCGGGCGGATTGAGCACCCATCGTCCGTCGAGAGCGTGTTCTTTCGACTTGGCGCCGCGCCGTGGGCGAGTTTGCGGTTCCCTGGCCTTCACCAATACCAAACGTTCCGCGGCCAAAACGCCGCCCGTCACATCGCCGGGTATCGCGTCGTCGACCGAGAGGAACCCCAGTGCGACATCGAGCTCGCCGCTGCGTACCTGATCCACGAGCTGTTGCCTGAGATAGGTGTTCAGCACCGGTTGAAGCTTCGGAAACCGGCTCGTCAAGCGCTGGATCGATGCGACGAGGCTTGGTTGGGCGAGCGCATGCGACAATCCGATGCGGATGATTCCGCTCGGCTCGGCATCCTTCGCGCTGCTCGCCTTGAGGTCGTCCATGATGCGCAGCATCTGTCGCCCGCGGTCAAGCACCGCGCGCCCCTCCCGGGTAATTCGTCCCGGTTTCACGCGACGATCGAGCAGGGGCGTCTTCAACGCCGCTTCGAGACGCTGGATCTGCCGCGTGACCGCGGACGGCGTTAGGAACAGTCGTTCGGCCGCCCGCTGCAGCGAACCTGACTCGGCCAGGACGACGAACGTTCGCATCTCATCGAGCATGACTCACTCCGGAACCATTCGAAGAATCGTGCGCAAGCAGCAACATCATTATGACAATAATGAATTTGTGAAATCGTTGGAAGTCCGATACAGTCTGGTAGTGTGAACAGCGAAGTACCGAACGCGCGTCAGATCACAACACACCCATAGACGGGAGAGCTCCACATGAAGACACTTCTGAGCCAACTGGGGTTGTGCGCGTTAGCGGTTGCTTCACTGGCGCCGTTGGCACACGCGCAGGCACCGACGACGCGATTGCAGGCTGCCCTCGGCGAAGACGCGGGAACACTCTCCGATAAATTCACCGGACTCGCCCGTGTTATGGCGGGCAAGTACGACTGGAAGCCCGGGCCGGGCATTCGCTCCGTCGCCGAGGTCTTCAACCTGATCGTCTTCGAGAACGGTCTCCTTGCCAGCACGCTTTCGGGTACACCCGCTGCGGCTAGGCCCGCGCCCATTACCGATCCGGAGAAGCTGCAAGAAGCGCTGAAGTCATCGTACGCCAATCTGCAAAAAGCGATAACGACGCTTTCCGACAGCGATATGCAGACGACGGTGAGACTGTTCGGACGAGACTGGACGAAGCGAGACGCGGTGTTGCACGTCCTTGAGGATCAACACGAGCATCTCGGACAGTCGATCGCGTACGCGCGGACCAACGGTGTGGTTCCGCCGTGGTCCAAGTAGGACTGTCAGGTCTTCGGTACGTCTGATCTCGCGGCGCGTAAACCTGCCGGGTGTCCGCATGGGGCGCCCGGCACGTATTTGAGTTTCGCGTTCGACCGTGCCGGAGCTCTCGACGAAGCTCGCGTCGGCGGTGGGCGGTGGCCGGCGGCGAAGGAGTCGTGCTCGACCGAACGGCCATCCGGCGGCGTACGTGATGATCAGTTGCCGGCGATCATCTCGATCTCGACGATTGCGCCGAGCGGCAGAGCGGCGACGGCTATCGTCGTGCGCGCCGGATAGGGCGCCACAAAGTGCCTCGCGTACACCTCATTCATCTCGGCGAAGTTCCGCATGTCCGTGAGATACACGTTCACCTTCACGACGTCGGCGAGCGACTTGCCTGCCGCGCTCAGGACCGCTTCGAGGTTTTGAAGGACTTGTGCTGTTTGAGCGGCGACGCCGCCCTCGATCAGCTTGCCCGTCGCGGGATCTTGGGCGATCTGCCCGCTCGTGTAGACGCGATCGCCGTCGCGAATGGCGGGTGAGAACGGACCGACTGGTTTGGCGACACGGTCGGACGTGATCGGTTTCAGCGGCATGTCAGGGTGTTGGGAAGGATTGGTTGATATCGCTCATTTACTTGAGCGCCTGCATCGGCGAAACGCGCGTCGCCCGTCGCGCCGGAATGAAACAGGCGGCCATCGTGACGAGTCCCAGCAGCACGGGGACGGCCGCGAACGTCATCGGGTCCCTCGCCGACACGCCGAACAGAAGGCTGGACATCAACCGCGTCACGACGATCGACGCACCGAGGCCGACGATGGTGCCGACGGCGGTGAGAACGAGGCCCGGGCGAAACGCCAGGCCAAGGATATTCCGCGGCATGGCGCCCATGGCCAATCGAATGCCGAATTCCTGCGCGCGTTGACCGACGACGAACGCCATCACGCCATAAATCCCCAGCGCGGCCAGCAGGAGCGCCGACACGGCAAAGACCGACATTAAACGGAGCGAGAACTGCCGCCGCGCCATCGAAGCCGACATGAGGTCAGCCATGCTCCTGACGTCGAACACCGGAATTTCCGGATCGATGTCCCGTACCGTCGCCGTAAGAGCGTCCCTCGTGGCCTTCACGTCGCCGCCGGAACGCGTGCGCAGAAACACGGCGAGTCTGATGTTGGGATATTGAAGAATGGATTCGTACACGCGCGGTGGCGCCGCCATGTCCAGCCCGTCATTTCGCACATCCCCAACTACGCCGGCGATTTGGGCTTCTTGTGGCTGACCCTTCCAGACGAACCGCAACCGTTGGCCGATCGCATCGCGGTCCGGTGAGAATCTGCGGACGAACGCTTCGTTGACCACGACCACCTTCGCGCTGCAATCGTCGTCGTGAATGCTGAAGACGCGCCCTTCTTTTAGCGGCGTCCTGAGAACGTCGAAATACCCCGCGCTCACGGCTGCGAATTCCGCGGCGTGATCATTCTCCTGCGTCGACGTTTCGTCGGGCAACGAAAACGCGATAGGATTGTTCACGATGCCCAGGAATGGCACAGCGGTCGACGTGCCGATCGCCGTTTGCTCGTTGCCGGGGATCAGCGCGATCCGCGCGAGCAGTTCTCTGGCGAGCCTGTTTCGCTGCGTCGACGTCAGGTACTGATTGGCTTTAGGGTCGTTCGGAACGGGCACCCAGATCTGGCCGGCAACAAGCCTCTCGGGATCGAGACCAGGATTTTGACTCAACACGGCCGAGAAACTGCGGACCAGCAATCCGGTGCCGACGAGCAGCACCGCTGATAGGGCAACCTCCAGCACGACCAGCACGGCGCGCGATCGGTGTTGACGCAGGCTCTGTCCACCGCCCGTGCGTCCGCCCTCCCTCAAGTCGCGGTTGGGATCGATCCCCGATGCGTGCAGTGCCGGCATCAATCCAACCAACACTCCGGTCGCGAGCGAAAGCACCAGCGCGAACGCGACCATTCGCCAATCCGCGTGCACCTCGGCGAGTCGCGGCACGTCCGCGGGCATCACGGCAAGCAGCGATCGTTGCGCGATCAGGAGCACCGCGAGAGCGGCCGCGCCTCCCGTCAGCGAAATAAGCAGGCTTTCGGTCAGTACCTGTCGAACGAGCTGGCCGCGCGACGCGCCGAGCGCATGTCGAACCGCGAACTCACGCATTCGCGCCGACGACCGTGCAACCAGCAAGCTCGCGACGTTGACGCACACGATCAGCAGCACGAAACTCACCGCGGCGAGCAGGATCACGAGCGTCGGCCGCACATTGCCCGTCAAACTGGTTTGCGCGGGCTCGATCCGAAGCGACCAACCCAGCTGCTTGGGATACTCATTGGGGTAGGACTGCTGCAGCGCCGCCGTGAACGCGTCGAGCCGCCGCTGCGCTTGTTCGAGTGTGATTCCCGGTTTCAAGCGACTGAGGGCTCCAGGAAAGGACCGCACGCCGCGCTGCGGCGGCGACGCCCAGGGGTCGCCGGTGAAACCTGCTGCCGTCCACATCTCGATCTCGCCGAAGTCCGTATTAGCCGGATGACGAAAGTCGGGCGGCATGACACCGATGACGGTGTACGGGTCTTCGTCCACGCGAACCCGTCGTCCGACGATATGCGGATCCGACCCGAATTGGCGCTTCCAGAGACCGTCGCTGATCACGACGCCGTCCAGGAAGCCCGGCACCCACTCTGCCTGCGTGTACGTCCGTCCGAGCGCCGGCTTGGCTCCGAGGAGCTCGAAGTAGTTTGGGCTCGTACCGATCAACAGGATCCGTTCCACCCTGTCGTCGCCGGACAAGGCCCCACTCGACGGAAAAATTGCGCTGATCTGCTCGAACACTCCGGAGCGTTCGGCCAAGTCGTACAGTTCGGGGACCGACATGCCGACGTTCTTCGCTCCGGCGGTGCGCAGATCATCGAACACGCGCACGATGCGCTCCGGCTCGCGGAACGGCAACGGCCGCAGCAACACGGCATTCACGACCGTAAAGATCGCGAGGTTCGCCCCGATCCCGAGCGCCAATGTCAGCACGGTAATCGTCACGAACCCACGGCTCTTCTTGAGCGTCCGCAGCGCATAGCGCACGTCCTGCAGGAGTCCGTCCATACCCTCCTCCATCCGATGACGGAACGGCGCGATGGCAAACCGGCGATTGCCACCCTTCACCGACGAATGGGTACGTGCGGTACTGTAATGCGTCAAATGCAAGTTTAGCACGTTGATGTTGCCGAGTTAGCACAATCGGGTGCGTGTGGGCGATGCGTGGAGTAACGCGCCGACGCGCGGTGGGGCGTCACGCTCTACTTCCGCCGCTTCGAGCGGTAGCGAGCGCCCGCCGCCAACGTTTGGACCGACCCTGTTCGCGCACGAGCTACGCCGCCGCGCGGCTGTTCGCGTCAAGCGAACGCTTCTTATGAACAGATTGCCTACACCATAGACGATCTATCCCTTTCGGTGGGTGCCTCGGTGGTCGGTCTCACTCGCGCGCACGTGTCAGCGTGAGTCGCGGAAGACAACGCTTTACGAGCAGTTGATGACCCGCACCGCCCATGAACGGTGGTCGGATTCGCGTCTACCGATGTCTCGCGTGCCCCTGATGTGATCCCGTGGGGCCTTCCACGGCGGCCGATCGCTCACCACTTGGCGCTGCCTGGCACTTCGACTCCCGCTGCTCTCGACGCGCCTACCGCAGGCTACACGAAGGAACTGCTCATTACCGCAGTCAATCGGTGCATGTCCTTGAAGATGTCGGCGTAAACGGAAGGCAGCGGCGAATCCCTAGAGCCGGGCTTGACTTGCCGACCGTCGAGGCAAATGCCGTCCCCCGAACGCCTTTCAATGCGTGTCGATCCGGATCGATCCTCCGAAGTCTGATCTTTGCTCATGGTCCTGAGCTGTCCAGACGACCGGAATTCGAATGCTGACGTGCTGTCTCACTGGCAGTCGCTGTAAGCTTGGCAGCGATGCTCTTCTGACCGCACGCGTTCTCGACGACCGAGAAATCCTGGATCGTGGGCAGAGCACCCGCGTCGCTGCCCTGCCGGAGCGAATCGACAACGGGCGGAGCCCGCGCCAATCCTGCGATCGCTTGTCGAGGGACGCTCCTCGGCTCAGCCAACCTGCCATGTTCGGCGGGGCCGTGAGGGGTTGCATAGCCGCAAGGGGGAGGACGTAGAGCCGGATGGACGATGCTTCGTTGCTTCGTCAGCTCGAGTCGCTTGATCGGGAAGGGATCCTCGTGGCTGCCGTTTTTGGTTCGCTTACGGTTCGGCTGAATAGGCCTGGAGCTGCTCCCAGGACCAATCCGCGCGATTATTAGAGCCTCGTAATGTGATGTTGCCATGGCGCCTTCGCTCCCGACGCGCCAAGTTTTTAGCGGCGATCTCGGACCCTGACGCTTCGATGACGCCCGCATGACGGCTAGGTCTACCATTAGCCGCTCTCGGCGATGCAGCCGCCGCAAGTACAAGCCGGAAAGGGGGGCCGGCCAGATGATCTTTGTTCATACGCTCGGAACAGCGCTGATCGACGTTGGCACTTGCACTATCAAACCGAGCTCGCCTCGAAAGTTCGCCCTTCTATTGTATTTGGCGGCAGAAAGGCGGCGAATTCCGCGATCGTCTCTTCAAGACTTAATTTTCTCTGATCGGCCAGAGCGAAATGGGCGGCATTCGCTGCGTGAGCTGGTCTATCAGCTGCGTCAGCTCGGTGTTGAACTGCATACGACTCCGGACGGCGTCGAACTCCTTGGAGCAGAGATCCGCTCGGACTACGACGGTATCCTCGCAGGCGAGACACTCGCCGTGGAACAAGTTCAAGCCGCCGCGGGCGGGTTCCTTCCGGGATACACGCCGACACACTCCGAAGCTTTTTCCGAGTGGTACGAGGGCTACCGCGCGCGCGCAATATCGGCCCTAGCGCGATTCTTCCTGAAGGAGGTCCATAGGGCCAAAAACCTTGGTGAGTGGATTGCAACCGAGCGTGCGGCACGCGCCTGTCTAGCACTCGACCCGCTGAACGAGGAGGCAACACTCGTCCTAGCGGAAATGCTGGCCCTAAGTGGCGCTAAGGCGAGCGCCGTGAAGCTGCTTGACACATACATGGGCGAGGTCGGCCAGATCAGTCCCGAACTTCGACTGCCGGCGAAGGTTCTCCGGGGACGAATCTATCAGGTCGTCGATGGTGGGCTACCGCGGCTTGCTCCGCGATTTGTGGGTAGGTCGGAGGAGATCGCCGCGCTAAGAAACGTACTTCAAAAAACCTGCCGTCACGAGGCGCATTGCGTTGTGCTGTCGGGTGAACCGGGAATAGGCAAGAGCCGTCTATTGGCGGAATTCCGCTCTTTCGCGGAGCTTGAGGGCGCGCGATGCGAGATGGTAGTGATGCAACCGCATGACATCACTCGCCCAATGGGCGCATTCGTTGACTTGGTGCCGGCCCTTCTCCAGTTACCGGGCGCGCTGGGCTGTTCCCCAGAGTCCATGGAACGGCTACGACAGCTCGTGGGCGACGTAGCTGTGAATTCTGCCGACCACAGAGGGCCTATCGAATTTGAGGCGACCGCCCTGGCTTTGACCGCTGCAATAGGTGATCTCTGCGAGTCCATTTCTGCTGAGTTGCCACTTACCCTGATCATCGAAGATGCTCATTCGCTAGATGAGTATTCGATTCTTACGCTCTCCGCGATCATTTCGTCGCGCCAGCGTTCCCGGGTTCTCGTTCTGGTAAGCACCCGCGAACCACGGCCGCTTCTTAGGACTGTCAGACACAGCGATAGAGTCCATCACGTTCATCTGTCACCCTTAGCCTCTGATGCCACGAACGCCATCATCGAAAATCTACTGTCCTCAACGGCAGGTTCGATTACGCCGTACGTGCGCACTCGGTTGGCTGAAGTAGCGAACGGAAACCCGCTTTTTGCAGTGTTGTTGGCCGCGCATTATCTCGAGACGGGAGACAGCGGAGGCGTACCGCAAACTCTCATTGACTCGTTGACCCGACGACTTGATCACCTGCCCCAAATTGCGCTAAGCGTTCTATCGACGTGCGTCGCTTTGGGCAAACATTGTACTGCGGATCGGCTGCTTCGGGCTCTGGGAATCGCTCCTATAACACTCTTAGAAATAGTCGGCGACTTAACGGACCTCGGGCTCCTTGATTGTCGAAGCGAGCAGATAGCTCCCGCTCATCCGCTTGTCGCGGAAGTAGTCGGCAAGGTGGTGCTGCCGTCGGTCCGGAACACGGTAAATTTCCGTGTTGCCGAAGTGTTCGAGTGTGACGCAAGATTGAGAAACTCTCCCGCGCTTTGGTGGGAGGCCGCGACTCGATGGCGCGATGCGGGCGAGGCCGAACGGGCGGTCGGTGGCCTTCGCGAATGCGCCCGCCACGCAATGGAGATTGGTCGACCAGGCGAGGCCGCGCGGATGCTGGACACAGCTCTCCGACTTGCGGTCACCTCTGAGAGTCGCGAGGAGGCCGCAAGGGAACTTGTTATCGCAGCGGACTACTCAAGCGATGCTGATTTGGTGTTTCTCGGCCAGCGAGTGCTACGCGCCGAATTCAAGAGGTGCTCACATGACGATTTTGAGCTGGCAGAGCGCCGAGCCTTCCTCCGGTCCGCGAAGCTTCCTGATTCTTTGCTGGAAATGACTCGAGAGTGTTTTCGCGCCCCAGAAGCTTCGGGCGAGCACCGTGTTGAAGCCGCCACCCTTGCACTGAAGTGCGCCGAGATCTTTGGAACTGGACGCAGGACAGTTGAACTGGTGGAGCGTGAGCTGTCGTCATCCGATGTCGCGAGTGCTGGGCGCCTCGCGCAACTGGAGTTTCTACTGCTGCTTCGATCGGCGAAGGAGGACCGTGACGGCGCTGCAGAGATCGCGTTTAGCCTATTTGAGGAGATAAAGCGCCATCCGCTAATAGAAGGTCTGACACCGGCCCTTAACTGCGGAATTGCGCTTCTGCTTGCGGGGAAGCTGGAGGCAGCTATCGACGTGCTTGAATGGGTGTATCACGCAACGCTGAGCACTCAATCCATCGGACTGCAATTACGGGTCGCCCTCGTGCTGGGAAGTCTTTATGACGATATGTGTGATGACCGCACCTGGGATATGTGGCTCGCTCGGGCTACGGACCTTGCGATTCAGAATCCGGAGTTGTCTCAAAACTTTGATCTGATCGTAATGCGGATTATGCGAGCTCTTTCGTCAGGCGATCTGATGACGGCGGAGCGTTTGATCGATGACGCAGACCGGTCCGGGGCGTTTCGAGAGGGCACGGCGCGGCAGCGTTGGGGCCGTGGAATTAGGCTTTTGCTGCGCGCCCAGCAGGGGCCTATCGGCGCAACGGAGGAGGAAACCGCACGTTCGGTGTTCCAAGACCGCGTTCATTCCATGCACGGATATCGCGACGTCGAAATTGCGGCGGCAGCTGCGGTACTCGAGCATGCGCGGCCAGAAGAGGCCTTGTCCTTAGTGAAATCGTACCTGAAGGAGGAACGGACAACCCTAAGGCCGGTTACGCGCGTCCTCTCGGATGCTATTAATCGGCTGGAGCGCCGGTGTTCGAAGGTTTTCCTTAAGCAATTGGCGTAGCCGTGTTCGGGCAAACGCGTGTCGACGTAAGCGGGTCGACTGCTTCCAGTGACAGGTGCTTAAGAGGCCAACAAAACACGGCGAGACGCACGAAGACTCATTGGTTTCATCGGTCCTCGCCTCTCGCAGGCGGTCGCCGGGCTTAGGCGGCGTCGATGCTAGGCGCCCTTTACTCGAGTTGCCGAGTGAGCGGCGTGGGGAGTCTTTCTAAGGAGCGCCATCATCGGCCGAGCGGGTGTCACACCGACGCTCGGCGACGTGAAGATCGAGGTCCACAGCGGGCTTGATAGCAGCCGGTCAGCAATTTGGGGATCGAATTGTGTTGCACGGCATCGAATCACTTCCGCTCGGACCTGCGCTTCAGTCAGCGGAGCTCGATACGGCCTTTCCGTTGTCATTGCGTCAATCGTGTCCGCGAACCGAATAATGCGCGAGGCGATCGGAATCTGCTCCCCGGCGATTCCGTCCGGATATCCTGTACCATCCCAGTTTTCGTGATGATGCCTGATCGCCGATACAACATCGCGAAGCTTTGTCATGGTGCTTACTAAGTTCGCACCGTCCACCGGGTGATCCTGAATAATGGCCCACTCATCCGGGGTAAGCTTGTCTTGCTTCGATAATACTGCAGCGTACTTCTCATAGATTTTGCCGACGTCATGAAGCAGTGCCGCGCGACTAACATGATCAATGTCGCGCTCGCGCAGCCCGATTGCGCGACCAATAATGGTGGAGTAGTGCTGAACACGACGTGAGTGGCCGGATGTATAAGGGTCACGTGCCTCGAGGGACTTCACCATGAGCTCGAGCAGTTCCTCGTTTGTCTGTTCGAGCTCTAAGTTCGTGCGATGTACTTGCCTGAGCCCAAGGATCGGTGCCCAGAGCGCGGCTGCCGCGAGCGGCCCGAAAGCCGTGTAGACCCACGCGAAAATGAAGATTAGTGGCACGGCAATGAAGTCCATACCTGCAGTGCGCCCTTGTACTTCCCTCAGCAGCCCCTGCATCGGTCGGCCAGTATCGATCGCCATCGCGCCAAGAACCAAGAGGTTTTGAGCAAGCATCGCGATGGCGGCCGCCGCTAGCGCCTGAACTCCCGTGGCTCTCGTAACCTGTGCGAGCGTGAGATGATCCAACTCACGCAGCGCGACGCCCCCAAAACCCGTGTAGATGGTGATCGCCACAAGCTGCATGACCGCGTAGGCCGAGACATTGAGCAATGCCTTAATAAGCGGCTTTCGCCGGAACGCTTCGACGATGGTCTTGACTACAACAACGCCCAATACGCTGGTCCAGTTCGGCGCGACTACAGCCGCGGCGAAATACGGGATGAAAGCGATAGAACCGGTAGCGGCCTTGGGCAGCACGTACGACAAGAACTCAGCAGTTATAGCCAGGCTGCACAACAAGAGGGCGTCTGATAGCACGCCGGACCGAAAACCTGGATCCGCACGATATGTCAACGCCGCCCAAGCGGCGGCGGTAACGGCAACGCAAGCTACATAGATCCGAGTCTTATTCAGCATAGAGGTGGACCCCCTTCCGCTCACTTAACCCCAGGAAATGAGAGTTGATATAATTGCAAGAATCAGCTCTAACATTCGCGTCACCCCCTTTGGGTACTGCGAGTCACGGGTCATCCCCGTGCTCCAAAGTGAGCTCCGCTCAACTACCCTGGACGGAATTGTCCTCCGCTCGTCTTCGCTTTAGCGAGGGAGGGGGTCGTTATTCGATTTCTCTAAAGGTTTCTCGCGATAAGGAAGGATCCTGCTCGCAACACGTCGGCAACCACTCTTCCCGCACTGCTTCATTCGGAACGAGCCCGCCCCGTCTCGAGGCATTCGGCGCATGAGGAACTCCGGGCGCCGGTCACCGCCATGTCACGTCGATTGTCGTACCACCTCTAGTATCGGTCAGACACCCGTTTTGCCTATCGGGGAATCCCCCGACTACTGCACTTCCGGCGTCAGTACCGATCGAGCCACCGATTCGTCGCGTCCAGGATCGCCAAAACGCTCGCCGTCTCCGGGCTCTCGCGAATCTCCGCGCTCCCCGTCATCAGCGTGCTCTCGCGACCGAGCTTCGTCGTCACTCCCACGAACACGAACGTGTGATCGAATGCCTCCACTACCCGGCATCCCTCCAGCGCCAAAATCCGGTCGTCGCCCTCGGCGAGCCTGATCGCCGCCAAAGCCGCTCGCGCCGCCAATTCTATGCGCAAACGTTCGTTTTCTATCCCCTCCGCCTCACCCAAATACGACTGCTCGCCCTTCCGTAGCGTAACCCGGCAAGTGACGCCCCGGCTTCGCGATCGGCGCACTTCCACGTCCTCGAAGTAAATCCGCCGGCCCGTCTTGAGGGGCTCGGGAGGCGCCACGTGGGCTGGCGCCGAAATCGGAGCCGACACCGGAGTGGCCGCCACCGGCTGCGCGATCGACACCTGGCGTTCCGTCATCGCGGGGCTCGAAGCCGCCGGCGTTGGCGTCGGCGACAATGGCTTCCCCATCGTCCCCGCCGCAAACCGCGACGGCCGCTCCTCCGACGTCGCCACCGAAATCTTCTTGTGGCTCACGTGCATCCCGAGATGCGCGATCAACGCGCTCTCCACGTTCCGCACCGTCTGCTTCGGCGTCACATCCGTCGTCGTCAGGATGTGGATCTCGTCAACCGCACCATTCGGGCTCGCGACAATCCGCGCCGAAATCACCCCGGGCAGCGTAGCCAGGAGCTCCTCGGCGCGCTGTATGGGCAGAACACTGCCGGCTATCATCGACGGTTCAGTGGGTAGCGCGGTATGTGGATTGGGGAGCGACACGCGGGCTCCAGCGTCGGGGCGGGTTTAGTACCGGAAGATGACGACAACCTCTGTCTGGCGTCACCTGCATCGGCGTCGCACTTTCGGCTGGGCTCAGAGGGACAGAGCGGCCGCCAATATTGGCCTAAAGGTCTACGCTTGGCAAGACATTGACAGTTACCTTCGCCGGGACAGATGCCAGTTTTTTTCAGGAACACAACGTTTGTGATGTTCGCCCTCGGCCTTCCCCGGACGGCCATGGCGCAAAGTATCGACACCACGCACCAGGGAATTCACCGCATCATCGGCGTCTTCGACGCCCAATCCGGTCAGCCGCTCCCCGGCGTCCAGGTCCGCGATGCCTTCAGCGGCACCTACGCCACGACCACCGCCACCGGCACCGCTCGACTCGACTTCGTCACCTTCCGCGGCGCCGGCGCGTTCGTCGAGCTGCACAAGCTCGGCTACCAACCCAAGCAGCTCCTCGTCTCCCGCGGCGACACCACCCCCATCACCGAGATCCTCGAACCCGTTCCCACCCTCGCGCCGGTCGTCACGACGGAGCGCTACCGCATCGACCGCGACGCCGGACACTGGGACGGATTCGCTCAACGCTGCCTGTCGAAATCCGTCACCTGCTACGGCACCGACGATCTCGATAAGAAGCAGTCGGCCAACATCGCCGACGTCATCGTTCGCGCCGACGGCATCACCATCACGCCGTGCGGCTCCGGCCGTACTCGCGGCGCGCCGTGCGGTACGATCTCGATGCACTCGACGATGATCCCGCCCGCCTATTGCACGCCGACATTCTTCGTCGACGGCTTCGAATGGGATCCGCACGCCGGCCCAGCGATCGATCTCACTCCCGGCAAACCCGCCGCCGCACCGTTTACGCCGACCAACGTCAAGGCGATCGAGGTGTACCCACCCGAGAAACCGCGCCCGATGCGCTTCCGGGGCGGCGACTCGAAGTGCGGCGTCGTCGTCCTCTGGACCAAGTGACGCCGCTCCACGATAGTTTGTCGTCATGTCCATCTCCCGCCGCGACGCACTCGCCCGTCTCGCCGCTCTGACGGCGACGCTCCCGGCCGCGCGGTGGACGCGAATCACCGCGCCGGATCCGCTCGACGGAACCATCGTCGAGTATCAAGCCGGCCGCCGACGCGGCGAATGGACGGCCGTCGACGTCACGCGCCGCGCCCTCGATCGTTGTCGCGACCTCGGCGCCCGCTATCACGCGATCGATGTGCTCGACGCCGACGTCGCACTCGCCGCCGCCGGCGCCTCCGACGAGCGACTCCGCGCTCGTCGAACGCTCGGCCCGCTGGACGGCGTCCCGGTGTTCGCCAAAGCGATCTACGACATGAACGGTCTCCCGACGACCGGCTCCAGCGCCGAGTGGGCGCGTCTTTTTCCGGATGCCGTCCACCGCGACGCGCTCGAGGTCGCGCGCCTCCGCGCCGCGGGCGCCGTCGTCCTCGGCAAGACAGCCGCCGACGATTTCGCGTATCGCGGCAATGGCACGAGCAGCCACACCGGGCAAGTTCTCAATCCGCACGACAAGACCGGCGTCAAGACGCCCGGCGGTTCCAGCGCCGGATCGGCCGTCGCTGTCGCGACCGGAATGGCCTTCGCCGCACTCGGCACCGACGACGGCGGCTCGAATCGTATTCCCGCGCAGTTCACCGGCGTCGTCGGCATGAAGCCGACGTTCGGCCTCGTGCCGCGCACGGGCGTGATTCCGACGTGGCCGTATCTCGACACGCACGGCCCACTCGCGCGCACGGTCGCCGATGCCGCATTGCTCCTCGCCGCAATCGTCGGCCCCGATTCCTCGGATCCGCTCGCCCTCACGGCGCGCTTCGACGCATCACCGTTCACGACACTGCGCGACGACGCGCTCCGCGGCGTGAAGCTCGGCGTCGTCGACGCTCACGTCCCGCGCGAGCAGATGACGACCGAGGCGCTCTCGATGTGGGATCGCGCGCTCGCCGACCTTCGCTCCGCCGGCGCGGCGCTCGAATCGTTCACGCCTCCCGTCACCCGTCTCACATTTCGCGACGCCTTCAACGCCGCGGCGAAAGCGCGCAACGATGTCGCGGTCGATCCCGACTCTCCCGCTCCGACGGCAAACGCGCTCTACCGCTACTTTGCGGGCCGCACCGACGACCCGCGCTCGGCGATACGCCGCGGGTACTCTGCCTATCAGAAGTTTTATAACGTCTTGCCGGCCACGTATGAAGAATGCGAACCGCTGTTCGAGCGACCGATGGCGGACGATCCGGCCGGTCGTTCGTTCGCCCGTTCTCGCGCCGAGATCGTTGCGTCGCTCGAGTCGGCGATGCGAAACGCCGGCGTCGTGGCGATGGTGTACCCGACAATGCCCTTCAACGCGCCGCGGGCGGTCGATCCATGGCCGAACGTGCGGACCGCTCTGGGATTCGGAAATTGGCTTGGATTGCCGGAGGTATCGGCCCCAGCGGGATACGGCGCGGATGGGATGCCGGCGCTCAATTTGTCTGTGGTTGGCGTGCCGGGCGATGATGCGCGGGTACTGCGCTTGGCGCATGGGTACGAGAGACAGTCGAAGCGCTTTACCCGTGTGAACGACGCTAACACTTAGGGCATAAAGGGCGCTTTTAGGAAGCGCTGGTAAGGGGCGCTGGCTGAGGGGCGCCTGTAAACCGCGGTTGGTACACGGCGCTCAAAACCCGCTTGTAAGAGGCGCTGGTAAACCGCGCTTCGGGGTACCGGACTGCGGCTGCGAGGTCGCGCCCTCCTTGCTCCGTCCCGCGAAGTCGCGAGCGGGGAAAGGACGAGCGGCGTCGTCGCTCCGCTGCGATTCGCTTACGCTCTCGAATGATTGCGCTCGTACGCGTTCGATGACGCATTCTGGGCCGGCGAGTGGCATCGTCGGACATGCATGATTTCCACCAGGTCCGCGCTTGGGAAAGCGCCGTTCTTGTTGCCGTGAAGGCAAGAAAGCTCGCCCAGAGATTTCCGCGTGCCGGCTACGGCGCACTGCGGGAGCAGTTGATTACGGCCGCCGAATCGATCTCGCACAACATCGCCGAGGGCCGCGGCGCGTCGGCGCCGATGGAATTCATTCGATTTCTCGACACCGCCGCCCGCTCTGCGTCCGAGACGGCATCTCAACTCAATCTCGCCCAGGAATACGGGATCGCCCAAAAAAAGGAGGTGTTCGACCTGATGGGCACGATCATCTGCACGCGGCGCATGATCCGATCATTGCAGGACACAATTCGCACCGATCTCCAACGCGAACGCCGCAAAAAATCGCGCAGGCGTCGACGCTAACCCACGGCAGCCCGCCCTCAAACCCGCCCTCAAACCCGCCCTCAAACCCGCCCAGCGTAGTTTAGCGCTTCCTAACTAGCGCCTTTTATAGACGTTTTCTCCCAGCGCCCTTTCCCAGCGTCGTTTACAGGCGACTTGCCCTGAGCGCCCCTTACACTCGCAGTTTACACGCGCCGTTTGAGCGCCGATTCCAGGCGCCCGTTACACACGCCGTTCACCAGCGCACCTTACCAGCGCCGTTCAACCGCGCGGTTTACGCCCCTAAAGAGCGCGATTCACTCAGTCGGATGCGTACACCTCTTCCGGCATCCTATACTCCTTGATCTTTCTATAGAGCGTCCTTTCGCCAATCCCCAGCATATCCGCCGCCCGCCGCCGATTCCCCCTCGTCTCTTTCAACGCCGCCTCGATCACCGCCCTTTCAATCTCCGCCATCTTCATCCCCGGCTGCACGGTGACGACGTTCACCGGCGGCGCCTGATCGCGCGGCTCGATCGCCCGAACAACGGGTCCGGACCCCAACGCCACCGACGGCTCGACATCCCCGATCCATCTGCCGTCGGTCGCCGACGCGGCCTGCGGTGCTCCGACAGCACTATCGCCAACACGGCGCCGCAGTTCTTCTACCTGCAATTTGAGCTCGAGCAAGCTCCGCACGATGAACTCCAGCTCTCGCCCGTTCGCCTGCTCCTGCCCCCGTACCAACGGCCCAATGTGGACTGGCAGCAGCCTCGCCGCCCCACCCTCACGGATGTGTCGCGGCAGATCGCCGACCTGGATCTCATGATTCGGCGCCAGTACCACCATACTTTCGATGAGGTTCCGTAGCTCGCGCACATTCCCGGGCCACGGATACTCGACCAGCTTTTGCATCGCCTCCTGCGCGATGCCGTGGAATGGCCGGTCGTATTGTTTTGAGTAATCTTGAACGAACCGGCGCACGAGGAGCGCGATGTCGTCGGGCCGTTCTCTGAGCGGCGGCAGGTAGATCCGAAGAACGTTCAGGCGGTAGAACAGGTCGGCCCGGAAATGACCGGCCTCCACCAGCTCTCGGAGCGGCTGGTTGGTCGCGGCGATCACGCGCACATCCACGCTGATCGGCGCCGTGCCGCCCACGCGCATGAACTCGCGTTCCTCGAGCGCGCGCAGGAGCTTGACCTGCGTCGACGGTGGGATCTCGCCGATCTCGTCGAGAAAGAGCGTCCCCGTGTCGGCCAGTTCGAATCGGCCCAGCCGTCGTTCCGCCGCGCCGGTGAACGCACCCTTCTCGTGCCCAAACAGCTCGCTCTCCAGCAGCGTTTCCGGCAGCGCTCCCACATTCTCGGCGATGAACGGCTTTCCGCGGCGCGGACTGAGCATGTGCAGCGCGCGCGCGACGAGCTCCTTTCCCGTACCGCTCTCTCCTTCGATGAGAACCGTGCTCGACACCGGCGCCATCTGCTCGACCTGCACCATCACTTCCCGCATCCCGTCGCTTTCACCGATCAAACCGGTGAGCCGCTGCAGCCGGCGACGCTCGAGGATCCGGCGCAGACTGCCCGCGACGTCCTCGACGTTGATCGGCTTCGGGAAGACGTCCACGTAGCCGGCGGTCCGCAGCCGCTCGATGTTCGACGGGTCGGCGTTGTCGGCCAGACCGACCACCACCGCTCCGTCCCACAGCTGCTCCTTCACGATCGCAACGGTGGATGGGTCGGCGAGATCGCCGCTGAAGACGATCAGATCCGGCTTCTCACGCCGCAGCGCGCCGCGGATGTCGTCGAGCGGTGAGACGACCGCGGTGTCCACACCCTCGCCCTCGAGCAGCGCATTGAGCCGCACCGCCGGCTCGACGTCGTTCAGCGTCAGCAGGACTTTCATGCGCGCGACGAAACCGCGTCGTGGTCGAGACGGCCGCCGCGGAGCACGGCCACGGCGTGATCGACGATCGGTTCCAGCGCGGCGAGTCCGTCTTTCACCCCGCCGGTCGAACCGGGAAGGTTGACAATCAGCGATTTGTTGCGGACGCCGGCGACACCGCGCGACAACGCCGCGCGCGGGAACCGGTCGATTGAGAGTATTCTAATACGCTCGGCGATTCCCGGCGCTTCTCGCTCGAGCACCGCCCGCGTCGCCTCCGGCGTCACGTCGCGTTCGCTCAACCCCGTGCCACCCGTCGTCAGCACGAGATCGGCCGCGTCGCCGTCGCACCAGGTCGTCAGGCTCGATACGATCCGCAGCGATTCATCGGGGACGAGCGCGCGCGCGACTACGTCGTAGCCGCGCGCGCGTGACCACTGCTCGGCCGCGTCGCCGGAGATATCCGCTCGTTCGCCGCGCGCTCCCGCGTCGGAAATCGTGAGGATCGCGACCCGCACGCTACTCCGACCTGAGGGCGACCGCCGGATCGACCCGCGCCGCCCGCGCCGCCGGCAACCAGCACGCCGCGACCCCGACCAACGCGAGAACTCCGGCGACGCCGACGAGTGTCGTCGGGTCGTGTGGCGCGACCCCGAACAACAGGCCGCGCAACGCACTCGACGCGACGAAGGCGAGAATGGCGCCGAACGTCAGCCCGATCGCCAACAAGCTTCCGCCCTCACCGAGGATCATGCGATGCACCCGGCCCGCGTCGGCGCCGAGGCTCATGCGAATCCCGATCTCGGAGGTGCGCGAGCTCACCGAGAAGGCCAGCACGCCGGCGATGCCGACCATCGCGATGATCATCGCCAGTGTGCCGAACGAAGCGATGAACAGCGCGTTGAGTCGGCGCGGTGCCACCGTCGCGTCGCGCACCTGCTCCAGCGTCGCGACATTCTCGATCAGCTGTTTGGGATCGATGTTCCGGATCGTCTTGAGGACCGTCTGTTGGAGCAGCGCCGGATCCGTCTTCGTGCGAATGATCAGCGAGCCGTTGAAGATCTCTTCCTGCGCGAACGGCTGGTACATCCCCGGCGTCGGGTCGGTGTCGAGGCCCTGATCGCGCGTGTCGCCGACGATGCCGACGACGGTGCGCCAATCGCCGTGGACCGGAATGAACTTCAGCACTTCGCCCGTCCACGCGACGCGCTTGCCGATCGGATCTTCGTTACCGAACAAACGCTCGGCGAACGACTTGGTGAGAATGACGACCGACGCGGATCCGCGAATGTCCGTCGACTGGAACTCGCGGCCCTTGAGCAGCGGAATCCCCGCCGCCTTGAAGTAATTCGGATCCGCCGTCTTGTACGTCGCGCGTGGTGTCGCTTCGCCGGTGCCGAGTTGCCGACCCTCCGCTTTCACCTCGAGCACGAAGAACGTGCTCTTGAGCGGAATGTTCGAGCCGAGCGAGGCGTACTGGACGTCCGGGAGCGCCGCGATCGCGCTGCGCATCCGCTCGTACATCGCCAGCTTCTGCGGCTGTTGAATCGCCTGGCTCTCGATCGGCGCCTCGAGCGTGAGGACGTGGTCGGCGCGTACACCCGTCTCGACCGAATTGAGCTTGTTGAGCGTGCGAACGAGAAGACCGGCGGCGGTGAGCAGGATCATGCAAACAGCGAGCTGCGCGACGACGAGCGTCTGCTGCAGCCGGTGACGTCCGCGGCCGGCCGTGAGCTTGCGACCCGCGGCGGCGAGCGGCGCGGCGAGCGAGCTCTCGTTGCCGATGCTCGGAATGAACGAAAGGATGACCGCCGCGAGAATCGTGATCGCCAGACTCACCGTGAGCACGAGACCGTCCACGCGAATCTCGTCGGCACGCGGCGTGAGCTGCGCGGCGAACGCGACCAGCATCTTGAGCCCCGCGAACGCGACGAGTACGCCGATCGCGCCGCCGATCAGAGCCAACGTCAGGTTCTCGATCATCAGCAGCACGCGCAACCGCCACCGTCCGGCGCCGAGCGCCGCGCGCACCAGCATCTCGCGCTCGCGTCCGACGCCCCTCATCAACGTGAGATTGGCCACGTTCGCGCAGGCGATGAGCAGCACGAATCCCGCGGCGCCCATCAGCAACCATAGCGTCAGTGACGCTCGCTCGTTCAGCGCGACGCGGAGCTGATTGACCGCGATCTCGTAGCGCGACGCTTTCTCGTATGCCTCGGGATGGCTGTTGAAGACGTTCGCCGAGATGCTCTTGATCTCCGACCGCGCCTGTTCGACCGTCGCGTTCGGCGCGAGCCGGCCAAATACCTCTGTCATCCGGTGAGTGCGACCCTGTTTCATGGTGGCGCTCAGATGGTGCGGGCTCGTCACCATGTTCACGAAGATGTCGGTCCGCTGCGGATAGTGCGGCGCGCGCTGCACGACGCCGACGATCGTCGACACCATGTCGTTGATCCGCACCGTGCGTCCGATCACCTTCGGATCGCCGCCGAAGTGCTCCATCCAGAACTGGTGCGACAGCACCGACACCGGCGCCGCCGCCGGACCATCGTCTCGGGCATTGGTGGATCGCCCGAGGACCATCGACAGACCCATCACGTCGAAGTAGTTCCCGCTGATGACCCCTGCCTGGATGTGCACCGGCTGGTCGTTGTCCACCATCGTGAAGGTCATCGACGAGTACTCGGCGATCTCCTTCAACGTCTTCGTCGCGTCCCGGTAATCGACGATCTCCGGAACGGAGAAGAGGACATTTCCCTGCCCCGCTCCCTGAGCCGACTGGCGCAGGTAGACGAGCCGGTCCCCCTGCCGGTTGGGCAGCGGCCGGAGCAGCGTCCCGCGAAGGAGGGTGAACATCGCCGTGTTCGCACCGATCCCGAGGGCGAGTGTCAGGATGACAGCCGCGGTGAAGCCCCGGGCGCGGCCCAGGCTACGGAAGGATCGGCGGAGGTCGGAGAGGAGGTTCATTTAGGCTCCGGTCAAGAGGTAGTCGCTACCTCTTCGTCGAACGGTGACTGCTGAAATCGACACGCCCCGTCATCCTGAGGAGCGCAGCGACGAAGGACCTACTCGACCTACCTGGCAACTGGTCAAAGACAAGAGGTCCTTCGCTTCGCTCAGGATGACTACAAATGCGACGCTTCCTTATAGAAGGGGGTCTTGGCGACCGTTGCCGTCACCCGCTTCCCCCGGATCTCGACGTCAAAGCTCGATCCCTCCTTGGCGCGATCGGTCGGCACGTACGCCGTCCCGATCGGAATGCCAAGGGTCGGGCTCAACGTGCCGCTGCAGACCATACCGCTCGCCTCATCGCCTGCGAAGACCGGGTAGCCGTGGCGCGCGATGTTGCGGTCCGGCAGCGTGAAGCCGACCAGCTTTTTCTTCACCCCGTTGGCCTTCTGCTCGTCGAGCACCGGCTTGCCCACGAAGTCGCCCTTCTTGAGCTTGACCAGCCAGCCGAGGTTGGCCTCGAGCGGCGTCACGGTATCGTCGATGTCGTTGCCGTAGAGCGCCATTCCCATCTCGAGACGCAGCGTGTCGCGCGCGCCGAGTCCGGCAGGCGTGACATTGCCGGCAGCCATGAGCGCGTCCCAGAGGCGCGTCGAGTATTTGATGTCGTGATACAACTCGAAACCGTCTTCGCCGGTGTAGCCCGTGCGGGAGACGATCATCGGCATCCCGGAAACTTTGCCTTCAGCGAAATGGTAGTACTTGATCGAGGACAGATCGACGTCGGTCAGCGGCTGCAAGATCGCCGCAGCCTCGGGACCCTGTAGCGCGAGGAGGCCCATCTCGTCGCTGACGTTCGTCAGCTCGACGCCGAATTTGTCGGCGTGACGGGCGATGTGCGCGAAATCTTTGTCGATGTTCGACGCGTTGACGACCATCATCACCTTGTCGGGAAATCGATAGACGAGGCAATCGTCCTCGATCGTGCCGCGGTCGTTGAGGATGGTCGAATAGTGCACCTGACCGAGCGTCAGGGCGGCGACGTCGTTCGTTGTCACATAGTTCACGAAATCGACGGCGCGCGGTCCGCGGATGATGAACTCGCCCATGTGCGACACATCGAACAACCCGCACCGCTCGCGAACAGCTTTGTGCTCTGCCGTAATGCCCTGCGGGTACTGGACCGGCATTTCCCAGCCGGCAAAGGGGACCAGCTTGGCACCGAGTGCCAGGTGTTTCTCATAAAAAGGAGTGCGCTTGAGCGTCGAAGGAGCGGTGGTTGTAGTCATGGCAAGAATATGCCGGACTGGCAGTCCCCGGTCCAGTGTGCGCCGGATGACGGCTGCTTCGTTCAGGATGACGGTTGTGACGACGTTCCTCGCCCTCACTTCCGCCGCAGCGCAGTCCACGCCCGACACTGCGGCATCCAAACAGTTCGGCCACTCGACACTAGTCCCGAGCGCCCGGGCCGTGCGCAGCAGCGGCCCGGTTCAAATTGACGGCCGCCTCGACGAACCCGCCTGGCGCGCCGCACCGCCCGTCACCGACTTCACGCAGAGCGACCCCGACGAAGGCAAGCCGCCCTCGCAGCGCACGGAGGTTCGCTTTCTCTACGACGGCGAAGCGCTCTACATCGGCGCGAAGATGTACGACTCGCTCGGCTCGAATGGCGTCTCGACCCGGTTGGTCCGCCGCGACGCGTCGTTCGATTCCGACATCTTCGACATCGAGATCGACTCGTATCACGACCATTTGAGCCGAGCGATCTTCCAGGTGAATCCTGCCGGCTCCAAGGCCGATCAGATCGGCGTCGGCAACTCCTGCTGCGACGGGTCGTGGGATCCGGTTTGGGAAGTCGCCACGCACATCGACGAAGACGGGTGGACCGCCGAGCTGCGCATTCCCTATAGTCAACTCCGCTTTTCCCACGATAGCGTTCAGGTCTGGGGTCTCCAGATCGGGCGGTTGATCAAGCGCCGCGAAGAGTCGGACGTTTGGGCCTTCAACAAGAAGAATGAAGCCGGCGGGCCCTCGCGTTACGGGCATCTTCTCGGCGTGCGCGTGCCCGCAACGTCACAACATCTCGAGTTTCTTCCCTACGCCGTCACCAAGTCCTCGTGGGTGAGCGGCGTTCAGGGCGATCCGTTCGACCTTCGCGGCAAGCCGTCGATGCGTGTCGGGCTGGATCTCAAAGACAGGCTGACCTCCAACCTCACGCTCGACGCGACGTTCAATCCCGACTTCGGCCAAGTCGAGGTCGATCCGGCGGTTCTCAACCTCTCGGCTTTCGAAACCTTTTTTCCCGAGAAGCGACCGTTCTTCGTGGAAGGCTCGCAGGTCTTCGCGTTCTCGAACATGTCGTGCAACTTCTGCGACAATGCGCAGGACATGAACGCCTTCTATTCGCGGCGGATCGGGAGGTCGCCGACGGGCGCGTCGCTCGCCACCGACAATTATCGGTTCGCCGATGTCCCCGACGCGACGACGATTCTGGGCGCGGCAAAGATCACAGGCCGGACGTCGCAAGGATTCACGCTCGGTCTTTTGAACGCCGTGACCGGACGCTCCACCGCCGACGTCGTGTCGGCGAGCGGCATCCGCGGCAAACAGGAGGTCGAGCCGCTCTCCGATTATTTCGTCGGACGCGCCAAGCGCGACTTCATGAACGGCAATCTCGTCGCCGGCGTGGTGGCGAGCGGTGTGGTTCGGAACATCGACTCGACCTTCGCCCCGCTCCTCGCGCGGCACGCCGAGTTGCTCGGACACGACCTGTTCTACTCGACGCCGGACCACGTTTACGATTTCCGAATGCAGGCGTCGGTGACGAACGTGTCGGGCGACTCGCGTGAGATCTTGCTTCGCCAGGAATCGAGCGCGCGCTACTTTCAGCGGCCCGATCGCGGCCAGGGCAGCGGTGGTTTTTTCTCCAGTCGATTGGATTCGTCCGCGACTTCGTTGCGCGGCGGTGGTGTGTACGCGCGTGCCGCGAAAGAGACCGGCTTCGCCTTCGGTGAGGTTTCGTTCGACACCCGAACTCCCGGATACGAGTCCAACGACTACGCCTTCCAGACGCGCGCCGACTACATCTTCACGAGCAGCAACGTCGGGTTGAACTGGACGAAACCGGGACGCTGGTACCATGGGATGGCCGGGCTGGCCGGGGGTCAGTTCATTCGCAATTACGAAGGTGACTTGACGCAGGTGGACTATCACGTGTTCGTCGAGGTCACGACGCCGCAGTTCTGGGGCGTGCACGCGTTCATCATCGATTTCCCATCGGTCATCGACGACAAGCAGCTCCGTGGCGGGCCGGCCGTTCGCACCGTTCACGGGCATTACGCCAACGTCAACGTCTCCACCGATTCGCGCCATGTCTTCGTGGCGAACCTCGGGGCGAGCTACAACTGGGACGAAGCCGGTGGCAACGCACCGAACATCAGCCTCGGCGTGACCTATCGGCCGAGCGCCCAGGTGAGTCTGTCGTTCTCGCCGTCGTACTCGCGCGCGCACAACTACGCCTACTACGTCACGTCGGTGGCCGATCCCGCCGCGACGAGTTTCTACGGATCGCGGTATGTGTTGGCCGTCCTCGACGAGCCGCTCCTCAGCCTCGACACACGGGCCAGCTTCACCTTCACGCCGACGATGACCCTCGAGGTTTACGCCCAGCCGTTTTTCGCCGCCGGCCGATACAGCAACTTCGAGGAGTACGTGTCGCCGCGGGCCAAACAAGTCGCCGTGTACGGCCGCGATCGCGGCACGATCACCGCTGTGCGAGATACGAACGGCAGCATCGCGCGGTACACTGTGGATCCGGACGCGGCCGGCCCGTCCATGCCGTTCACCTTCGACAACCCGAACTTCAGCCAGCAGTCGCTGCGCGGCAACGCCGTATTTCGGTGGGAGTATCGTCCCGGCTCGGTGTTGTATCTCGCGTGGACGCAATCACGCGCCGCCGGCGCCGGCTTTGGCGATTTGGATTTCGTGCGCGACCGCTCGGCGCTCCTCCGCGCCAAACCAGACAACATCTTTCTCGTGAAGGCGAGCTGGTGGCTGTCGCGCTGATCAGCGCTCGCCGGTCATCGCACGGTTTCTCGCGGCTCCTCCGAGAATGCGACGATCTCGCCATTGATGAAAACGAGCCGCGCATTGGGCGGCGGCGCAACGGGCCGTCGAGCGGGAACCGTCGACCGTTTTGGTGCGGCCTTCGGCGCCAACTCCTCTTTGACGGGCGATGCGTCGTAGGAAACTGGAATCGGTTTCGAAAACTCGCGAGCGGCTGGGGCCTGCTCCTCGGTGCGCCGTGATGGATTCTGATCGGCGCGATGATTGACCCAGGTGAGCACCGTGACCAGATCGCCACCGTCAGGCTTCGCCTCTCCCCCATCGGGAAGCATCTCGAAGAACGGGCTGGCGTAGAGTCGCTGTGTCATCGACTCGAAGCGCAAGAGCGCGGCCCGTTCGGTGCCATCCGAGTTGTCGTGGAGAAGCACGACCTGCCACGCCTCGGGAAACATCTCTCGATGCAAGTCCAGGTCTTCCGCTTCCAGACGCAAGTCGTCGCCCGTCCCGCTGATATACCAACCGATAAGGAGTTTGCCGCGTCTCGCCGCCTGATCGGCAAGCGAACGAAGCTCGCTGCGAAGCCCGTCCGCGAAATTGCGGTCGCTCAATTCCGCGCGTGCGGGACGGACGTCGTCGATCAGTAGATATTTCTCTCCTCTCTCCGGACACACACAGAACTGTCCGGCGAGGATTCCGTATGGCATGCGCGTCCGGCTCTGTCGGATCGCCGCATCGAGCTCGAGGAGAGCCGTCTGCGTGACGCCAAGCGTAGGGAGATCCGCACCGGTCCGAAGCGCCGCCACCAGGTAGTACGTGTCGTGCGTGGGCCGCCACCGGATCGGCGATCCCCAACGACGCCATACTGCTCGAACCTGCCCGGCGTTGGTGTCCAACCTGGCGTCGGGACCTTCGTTCCAGATTTTGCGCAAGAAACCAATTCGAGCTGCCATCGCACCACCCACGGCGAGTCTATACGTGAACTTTTATATCAGTGCGCTCACCACGTGAAGCTCCGTGAATCAGGCCGCGGAGCCGCTCGGGTATCGTCCGTACGCCGCATACGCGCCGTCGACGCCGGCATCGCGCTGCAGATCGACGTCATTGAGCACGCCACCAATGAGCGGCGCACGCACGATGCGCAATTGCTCCATCGCGAATACCAGGGCATCCCGACCCGTCACTCCAGCGCGAGCAACGAGAAGGACGCCGTCGCAGTGGCGAGTGAGCATCGCGGCGTCGGCGACGCTGTTCACGGGCGGCGTATCGACGATGATCATGTCGTACTTCTCGCGGACCGAGGCGACGAGCTCCCCCGGTGCCGTCGACCCGAGGAGTGCCGAGGGATCGGTCGCGAGCGCGCCGCCTCGCGTGAGGACATGGAGCACGCGCTGCGAGTCGACAGGAACTTCAGCGACCGCATCGGCAAATACGCTCTGCTGAAGCAGCGTATCGCTCAGACCCGCGCGCTCGAACAGACCGAGCATCCCGCCGATTCGTCCACCACGCAGATCACCATCGATCAACAGCACCCGCCTGCCCTCGCGGGCAAGGGTCAACGCGAGGTTCGTCGCCACCGTGGTCTTGCCGTCGCGGGCCAGCGCGCTCGTCACCAACAACACCTTGACGGGGTGTTCAGTCGCCGCGAATCCGAGATTGGTCACCAGGCGGGCGTAGGATTCGGCGAACCGAAACAGATCACTCGTCGCGTAGCGCTGCTCGGCAACCCGGCTGACGGCACGCGAGCCCGCCCCGTTGTCGGTTGCTTCGACCGATGGCGGTGTCGTGCGCGACGCCGCGTGGAGGAGTCGCGAAGCGAAAGCGCGCGATCCTTGAAGACGCGGGATCAGGCTGAGGACCGGCGATCCTGTGAGGGCGAGCAGCTGTGACCGGGTGCGCAGGGTGTGATCGGCGTACTCGCGCAGCAACGCTCCGGTCAGGCCGACAAACAGGCCGCCGCCGATGGCAAGCAGAATCGTGAGGAGCGGGTTGGGCGTGGCCGGATGCTTCGGCAGCACCGCCGCATCGACCAGACGGACACTCTCGTTCGGAGCCGCGGCCGCGAGCTCGGCCTCTTTCAGCTTCTGCTGCAATACCCCAAACAGCGACTCCGTCGTCTTGGCCTCTCGGTCGAGCTCCGCGTATCGCAGCTCCTTTTCCGGCAGCGTCGCGAGCGCTTGGTCGGACCGGGACAACGTGGCGTCGAGCGCTTCGACCTCGTTCGTCAGGCCTTGGAGATACGTCGACACGAAGGCTCGAAGCTGCCCGCGCAGCTCGGAAATCCGCGCATCCACGGCCTTCTTCTCGGCCTCCTGTTCCGTCGGATGCATCGCCAGCTCGCTCCGCTTCTGCTCGGCCGCGATCAAAGCAGTCTGGATTCCGATTGCGGCGTCGCTTCGCAGCAGCGTTGGAAAGGCGAGAAGGTGACGTGACTGCTCGCCGGCCGAGCCGGCGGTCGAGCGAAGAAGACGGTCGAGCGCCTCGCGTTCGACATTGGTCGCGTTGCGTTGCGCTTGGAGCTCGGCGCGATGACGGACGCCTGTCGCGGCCTCGTCGGGGAGGCTGACAACTCCGGCGCGCGATCGATAATCCCGCAGGTTGCGCTCGGCGACATGCAATTGGCGCCCGACGCGGGTGACTTGATCGCGGAGAAACACGACCGCGTGTTTCGCGTCGAGATGGTGCGCCTCATCGTGGTCCGCGATGTATTCCCGGCCAAGAGCGTTCGCGACGTCGTAGACGAGCGATGCGTCCGACCCGCGCACGCGCAGGTCCACCATGTCCGCGTCGCGGCTGCGCCGAGACACGGTAGTCCACGCCTGCACCGAGTCCACAGCGTCGTCGATGCCGAGGACGACGAGGTCGAATGGCGCGAGGGCAACGGCCTCGGGCTGAACACGAAACGACAGGCCGTGCACCGCCGCCCGTTGTCCAGCTTGCACCAGACCGAAAAACTGCTTTCCGTCGACACTGCGCAGCGCGAGATGATCGGTCAGTGCGACGAGTCGGTACGATCCGGGCGGCGCGCTGTCCGCGACGTGAACGTCGGTCAACACGGTCCCGCGAGACGGCGCGCGTCCACCGTTCGCGCGGGTGAGCTGCAAGCGAAACCCCGTCGAATCCACGACGGTGCGAATGAGCGAGCGGCTGTGGAGCATCTCCATCTCGGTCGCCATCGCGTTCCCAGTCGACGCGTCCGGCGTCCCGATCGACGTAAAGCCGTTTCCTCGCGGATCGACGCGGATGGAGACACTCGCCTCGTAGCGCCGCGGCCACCGCGACGTCACGATGATCGCGGCGACCGCAGCGATGCCCGCGCACGCGACGACGAACGGCAGGTTCCGCCGGATGCGGTGCCAGATGCTTGGTGGACGAACGCCGCCCAACGCCGGAGGCTCCCGTGTCGCGAGATCAACGGCAGTTTGCGGTGCAGGCGACACAGATACATCGACCTGCGACGACTCTCTGTTGGAGCGGATTTTTCGTTTGGCCATGGCAGCGCCGGTGAACCACGGCACCACCCTAGCAGATGTTTTTGGAGGTCGCAAGGTTGAGGGACTTCATATGACGGCGTTGATCCCACCTTACGGTTGCGCACGCTATTGCTCGCCGTCACGCTGAGGCCGCTGCCGTGCGAGACGCTCCCGTGATCTGCCAGTTACCTCGCCGCAACCTCGACACCGCGAAAACGAGATCGAGCTCGCGCAGGTTGCATCGACCGGAACGGAGATGCGATGCTCGTTCTTCCGACGATCAACGGCACGAAAGCCTTCGGCTTCGCCGAATCGAGACCAAGTCACGGGATGGGAGGGGTGGGAGGAGAATCATGGGTGCGCGGCGTGCTGCAATTGGCGCCCGCCGAAGCGTCGTTTGTGCAAGACCTGGTAGACAGGGGCGAGCCGCTCTCCTACTCCGGTCCGGTTTGGCACGATGGACGGTGGACCACCGATACCTTTCCAATCGAGCTGATCGACGTCCGCGCCGCGGTCGGCGCGGGCGTGTTCGTCGGCTTCGGCGCGGCGGGAGTTGTAGAGAATCGCTCGAGCCCGTCTTAGTTCTGTAAAGTTGTAGTTCGCGTTCGTCGAATCACACAACCAAGGGGGTAGCGTCGGCGTCTAAGAACGTCGAAGCCACCCCTTTGACATGCGAATCAGCGTCGTCATCATCGCGCTTGTCCCGTTCACGCTCGCCGCGCAGGAACAGGCGTCCAAGTCGGTGTCCGGATCAGGATCGTTCGCCTACGGGCATCGAGCGGCCGTACCGGCGGCGGTCGCCGTGCGACGATCGACGGCTGTCGTACTCGACGCGAAGCTCGACGAAGACGCGTGGAAGGCTGCCACGCCGATCACCGATTTCAGGCAGGTCGACCCGGACGAAGCCCAGCCCGCGTCGCAGCGCACCGAGGTGCGCTTCCTGTTCGACGACGATGCGCTGTACATCGGCGCGAAGATGTACGATCTCGAAGGAGCCAACGGTGTCGTGACGCGCTTGGTGCGCCGCGACGGCAGCTTCGATTCAGATTTCTTCGAGCTCGTGATCGACGCCTATCACGATCATTTGAGCCGCGCCTTCTTCGACCTGAATCCATCGGGCTCGAAGAACGACTACATCGGCATCGGCACGTCGTGCTGCGACAACTCGTGGGATCCGGTCTGGGAAGCGGCGACGCACATCGACGGCGACGGATGGACGGCGGAGATTCGCATTCCGTTCAGCCAGCTGCGCTTCTCGCGCGACTCGGTGCAGACGTGGGGACTTCAGGTGCGGCGCTTCATCAAGCGTCGCAACGAGCAGGATCAATGGTCGTGGTGGGGGAAGACCGAAGCAGGTGGCCCGCCGCGCTTCGGCCACCTCGAGGGGCTGCGCATGCGCTCCTCGTCGTCGGGCCTCGAGCTGCTGCCGTACGTCGTCAGCAAATCCTCATCGGTGGCGTCGATTCCGAACGATCCGTTCAACACCCATGGCCGTCCGTCGCTGCGCGCCGGCCTCGATCTCAAAGATCGGTTGACGTCGAATCTCACGCTCGACGCGACGTTCAATCCCGACTTCGGTCAGGTCGAAGTCGATCCGGCGGTGCTCAACCTTTCGGCGTTCGAAACCTTCTTTCCGGAGAAGAGACCATTTTTCATCGAAGGGGCGCAGGTGTTCAACTTCGGCGGTTTCAGCTGCAACTTCTGCAGCAACGTCGAAGCGATGAGCGCGTTCTATTCTCGCCGCATTGGACGTCCGCCCAGTGGCGCGTCGTTGGCGTCCGATCCCAACGCCTTCGCCGACGTACCCGACGCGACGACGATTCTCGCCGCCGGAAAGATCACTGGCCGCACCGGAAACGGATTCACCGTGGGCCTGCTGAACGCCGTGACCGGCGAAGCGAACGCGCGGGTGGAGACGCTGACCGGTGAGCGTGGCAAGCAGGAAGTCGAACCGCTCGCCGACTACTTCGTCGGGCGTCTCAAGCACGATTACCTGAGCGGGAATCTCGTGCTCGGCGGCGTGGTGAGCGGTGTCGCTCGCAGGATCGACGACGTGTTCGCGCCTCGACTTGCCCGGCACGCCGAGATGTACGGCAGCGACGTGTACTACACGTCGCGCGACCAGATGTATTCGTTTCAGGCGAACGCCGCGCTGACGAACGTGACCGGCGACGCGCGCGCGATCGCGGCGCGCCAGCTGTCGAGCGCGCGATATTTCCAGCGGCCCGACCGAGGCGACGGCTCGGACGGCTTCTTCTCGAATCGGTTCGACCCCAGTGCGACCTCGCTCCGGGGTGGCGGCGCCTACGCCCGCGTCGCCAAGAACACCGGCGATTGGTTCGGGGAGGTGCAGACGAACGTCCGCACGCCGGGCTACGAGACGAACGACTACGCGTTCCAACAGCGCGCGGACTACATCTGGGCGGGCGCAAACATCGGTCGCGTCTGGACGAAGCCGACCAACTGGTATCGGCAGATCACGACGATCACCGGGATGCAAACGCAGAACAACTTCGAGGGCGACAACACCCAGCGGCAGTTTCACACGTACTACTCGACTACCACGCCGCAGTTCTGGAACGTCCAGGCCTTCTACATCTACCGGCCGGCGGTGATTGACGATCGTGGGCTGCGCGGCGGGCCAGCCGTGCGTTCGCCGACGAATCACTTCGCCGAGCTGGACGTAACGTCGGATTCGCGGTCGCGGTTGATCGGCAACGGTGGCGTCGGCCTGTACAGAGATGAAACGATCGGTCGCCAGGTGAGCGCGAATCTCAGCGTGACGTATCGCCCGGTCTCGAACGTCAGTGTGATGTTTGGTCCGTCGTACTCGACGGGCCGCAACTACGCGCAATACGTCCAGGCGGTCGGCGACACGACGGCAACGTCGTTCTACGGCACGCGCTATGTCGTCTCGTCGCTCGACCAGCGCACGCTCGGCCTCGACACGCGGTTGAGCGTCACCTTCTCGCCGACGATGACGCTCGAGCTGTACACGCAGCCGTTCTTCGCCGCGGGCAAGTACTTCGACTTCAAGGAGTACGCGGCACCGCGCGCGCTCGCGACGCTCGTCTACGGCCGCGACCGGGGGACGATTACGGCGACGAAGGACAAGGACGGCGTTATCACGAGCTACACCGTCGACCCCGACGGCGCGGGACCAGCCCCGACGTTCTCGATCAACAATCCGAACTTCAGCTCGCAGTCGCTGCGCGGGAACGCGGTGTTCCGGTGGGAGTATCGGCCCGGATCGGTGTTGTACGTCGCGTGGACGCAGTCGCGCGCGGCGGACGCGGCGTTTGGCGATCTCGATCTCGTCCGCGACCGCGACGCGATGTTCGCCGCGCGGCCGGACAACATCTTCCTCGTGAAGGCAAGCTGGTGGCTGGCGCGCTAAGCGTCGCGCCGCCAGGCCCTTCTACGTGTGGTTGCCCTTAGGTTAGAGATAGTACATCCGCGTCGTGAGAAGTTTGACAATCTCGACGGCGTGGCCGCAGGTTGATTCTCCTCCCCCGCACCTCAGTCACCTTCCCCATTCTTCTTATGATCAAGCGCGCCGCGAGCAGCTTCGCGACCGTCGCTGTGGCTATGGCCGCGGCGGCATGCACCACGACCAAACCAGCGCCCGCGCCGGCCCCGCAGCCGAGCCAGCCATCGGCGAGTCCGAACGCCGGACGTGGAGGTCCGCCTCCGACCGTACCGGGCCAAGGCACGGACACGTCGGCCGCCGGACGCGGCGCGCCCGTCGGCATCACGCCGCCGCCGGCCGGGCCTCGCCCGTACAATCGCGTCATCACCGCCGAGGCGAAGACGAAGGCCGGAATGTTCAAGGTCCATCGCGTGGCTGACCGCGTGTACTTCGAGGTCCCGGCGAAAGAGCTCAACAAGGACGAGCTCATGGTCGGACGGTTGGCGCGCGCCGCGGCGGGGAATCAGACGCCTGGTCCGACCAATCCCGGCTTCGGCGACTATGCGGGCGACGAATTCACGGAGCGTACGCTGCGCTGGGAGAGAAACGGCAATCGCGTGATTCTCCGCTCTCCGTCGTACTCGATCAGCGCCGACTCGACGCAGGCCGTGTATCGATCCGTGCAGAACTCGAATTACGGTCCGATCATCGCGACGTTCAACGTCGAATCGTATGGGCCGGACAGCGCCGCGGTGATCGACGTGACGCGGCTGTTCACGACGAACGTCCCCGAGTTCGCCGCGATCCGCAACCCGGCGCCGACGGGAGTCGATCCGCAGCGCTCGTACGTCGAACGGGTTTCAGCGTTTCCTGATAACGTCGAGATCGAAGCGACGCAGACCGGCACGCCGGCCGGCGGCGGCCCTGCCCTTCCCGGCGCGCTTCCCGCGCAGCGGCCGGCGCAAAGCGTCGTCGCGCACTGGAGCATCGTGCGGCTTCCCGAACATCCGATGAAGCCGCGGTACGCCGACGAGCGCGTCGGCTTCTTCAGCGTCGGCACCGTGGATTTCGGGACGAACGAGCAGGTGGCGAAGCGGAAGCGCTTCATCACGCGTTGGCGGCTCGAATGCTCCGATCGGAAAGAAGGAAATCTCTGCTATCCAAAAAAGCCGATCGTCTACTACGTCGATCCGGATACGCCGGAGCAGTGGAAGCCGTGGATTCGCAAAGCCATTCTCGATTGGCAGCCGGCGTTCGAGGCCGCCGGCTTCAAGAACGGCATCGTTCCCGGCGAGGTCCCGGCCGAAGATCCCGATTGGTCGCCGGAAGACATCCGGCACACGATGGTGCGCTGGCTGCCTTCTACCGTCGAGAACTCGATCGGTCCGAGCGTGCAGGATCCACGCACGGGCGAGACGCTCAACGGCTCGTCGATGATCTTCCACAACCTCATCGAGCTGATGCAGTACTGGTACTTCACGCAAGCGGCCCAGCTGGATCCGCGCGCCAGAACGATCCCGTTCCCAGATTCGTTGATGGGCAAGCTGCTCGAGTTCGGAGTGGCGCACGAGATCGGGCACACCCTCGGTCTTCAGCACGACCAGATCGGCAGCTCGACGTATCCGGCCGATTCGCTGCGCAGCCCGTCGTGGGCTCATCGCATGGGACATAGTCCGAGCATCATGGACTACTCGCGCATGAACTACGTCGCGCAGCCCGAGGACAAGATCCCGCTCGACGACATCCTTCCGCGCGTCGGCCCGTGGGACAAATACACGATCATGTGGGGCTATAAGGAAATTCCAAACGCGAAGACCCCGGACGACGAGCGTCCGACACTCGAGGCGTGGTCGCGGATGCAGGACTCGGTGCCGTGGTACCGCTTCTCGGGGGGCAACGCGTTCGGTGGATACGGCACGCTCAGTGAAGCGGTCGGCGACGCCGATCCGGTGAAGTCCACCGGCCTTGGCTTCAAGAACATCGCCCGCGTGATGGGCTACGTTGCCGCGGCGGGCATGCGAAAGGGGGACGACAACTCGCTCCTCCAGACGCTGTATGACCGCACCGTCGGCCAGTGGGCGACCGAAGCCGCGCATCCGGCGACGATGATCGGCGGCGGTACGGTGCAGTACAAGTCGGGCAGCCAGCCGGGCGCGGTGTACGTGGCGCTCCCCAAGGCGCGCCAGAAGGCGGCGATGAAATTCCTCAACGACAGCGTCTTCAAAACGCCGACGTATTTGATTCACCCGGAAATCGCGGCGCGGATCGAAGCCGGCGGCATGCTGACGCGCGTCGGCAACGCCCAGAATCGCGTACTCGCCACGGTGCTTCAGGACCAGCGTCTCAACCAGCTGATCGAAGCGCCGGCGGTCACGAAGAATCGCGAGGATGCCTACTCACTCGCCGAGATGCTCGACGACCTGCAGGGAGGGATCTGGTCGGAGCTCAAGTCGTCATCGCCCAAGATCGACGCGTATCGCCGACTGTTACAGAACAATTATCTGACGCAGGTCAACAACAAGTTGAATCCGTCCGCGGCGCAGATCGCGCAAGTGCAGCAGCTGGCCGCGCTCGGGTTGAACATCCAGCTGTCATCCGAGGATGCGAAGTCGGAGCTGCGTGGAGAGCTGACATCGTTGCGGCAGCAGGTACACGCCGCGATCGCGAAAGCTGGGGACCGCGAGACGGAGCTGCATCTCATGGGGGTGGAGCACCGGATTGGGGAGATTCTCGATCCGAAGCGGTGAGCTCCGGCTCCGGCGCTTTCCGCTCGTTCAACTGCAGGACGCAGAGGACGCGGAGGTGCAGAGGACGCGGAGAACTGAACTGACGAGAGAGCGGTCTCGCCACGAGCCGGGATTTTTTTGGGGAAAGACGCTCGGGATGCTTCAGCTGGCGTCCTGAGCGTCTGTCTCAACAACGGGTTTGGACGCCTCAGGCGTCCTCCCTCCCCTCTGCGCTCTCCGCGTCAGTCAGTTCAGGCGGCCCGTCCCGATAGAGGGCTCAGGCCCACACCCGCTGCGGCCGCGTCCTCCAGAGTCGGAGCCCCAAGCCGATCGCAACGAATGGGAGGAGAAGAAAGTCCTCACCGACCCCGAAGCTGATCGCCGCCATCATCGCGATGACCGACCAAATCAGCGGGATCATGTAAAGCGCGACCGGTGTCAGGCGGTCGAGCCGAATGAGCACGGCGATCGTGAAGATCGTCGTGGGACACGGCAGTCCAAAGGTCGGCAGGCTCGGGTACCGCTGTCCGAGCGCAAGCCCGACCAACGGGTACAACACGAGGGCGTAGACGAAAAGCAAGTCGCTGACCCACGAACGGATGCCGCCGACGTCGGGCGTTCCGAACGGTGACCCGTGGCGGGCGAAGGCGGCGAACGCCGCTGCTTCGATCAGAAAGAGCACCGCGAAAGCGTTGGCGAGGGGATTGATCGTCGAGAAGAACTTCAGATGGTAGGCGAGCGCCATCCACGCCCAGAGCCCCGCCAGTGACCACCACAATGTGCGCACGGGAATGCGTCTCGCGACCACCGCACCCGCGAGTGCCAGCCCAAACACCTCAATCAGCAACGGTATCGGCCAGGTGCTGACGTTGTACTGGCGAAAGACGTCGAAGAATTGCGCCTCGGTAAACGGCATACATCGCTCGGGTCGGATGCACGATTATGGTGGCGGTTCCACCTTGGTCAGGGCATAGGCGTTTCGTCCCGGGCCGGTCGGGCGTGAGAGTACACGGCGCTAGTAACTTCGGCGGCCCTACCCGAAAGCCGAGCTCGTCATGGCCGTTCCGTGGATTTTCGTGACACCGGGCACTTCTGGACCTTATGCTGGTATTACTCGACCACCCGCACGGATCGGCGACGGTCCTGCTCTCGTGTTGCTCAAATGGCCGTCGTTAATCTGCCTTCGGGTGTCTGATCCATAGGCGGCTCCTCGTGTGTACTCCACACGAGAGAGTGAGGAACGCGCACCGTCCTCTCGAAGGTGGTACGTATGCGCTCTGTTCGATGCGATGCCTGCGGCGCCAAAGCGATGACCGCGGCGGCGAAGTGTCCCAAGTGCAGCCACTTGCTCGACCTTCGCGATGGATTCGGGGAGTTGCTTCCCCTCGCCTACTGCTCGAGCTGCGACTCGTACTACCCCGAGCAGCTTGGCGAATGCAAATGGTGTCACACAAAGCCGGAGCGGCCGCCGATTGGACCAAAGATCTGGCGCGGAGTCGGAGCCGGTTTGGCAGCGGTGCTCGGCGGCGTGTGGCTGATCGGGAACCTCACATCGTCGGACACGAAACGGCCGCGAGCCAAGACGAATGCGTCGAGCGTGGCGCGAAAGCAGCCCGCCGACAGCACGGCCGATACCGTCAAGACGCCCGGACCGCCGGCGATGGTTGCCAGCGCGAACGAGGATAGCGTCGCCCCGGTGACGAACGCCGCGCCCTCAGCGCCTGCGCCCTCGGCGTCCGCGCCTTCATCGCCGATCGTTCTTCCTCAGGCGGTGGCTCCAAACGTCGAGCCGGCGGCCGAGCCGTCGGCAACGCCGACGACGGTGGCCGAGCTTCCGCGCGTCAGAGGATCATCTCTGTCGCCTACGACGCGTCGGACGGCTTCGCGATGGGTGCGCTCGGTCTCGCGCGATTGGGTGGTGATCCGTCGAAGCGCGAACAAGAGCTCGAAGATCGTGGCGTCGATCGGTCCGAACTCTCGCGTCGAGCTGGGCGAGTCGCGCGGCACCTGGCGACGCCTGCGTACGAAAGGCGTCGCCGGGTGGGTCGAGCCGCGTAACCTCTTCGACGTCGCGCGAGCGCGCTAGTTGCCGCCGCGCCCCGGCCGCGGGAGTGCCGTCGGCGGCAGGATGTTGTTTAACCGCATGTAATTCGCCAGCTGGCTGTAGTGGTCGGCCAGGTCAAGCGCGTGACCGAGCACCATCGCGACGCGTGGACGCTGCTGCGACTGAGCGCCGAACGTCAGCGTGATCGTCTCCGAGAGCGCCGCGTCGTTGAGCTGACCCAACGCGCTCTGACAGAAGGTGAAGGAGTCTTTCAGCTTCGACACGAGCTTGGCCTTGGGCCACTTCGCCTTCACCGAGTCGGCCGTCGCCGTGTCTTCCGCCGCGAGGTTCGCCTTCATCGCGCCGAAATTATTACAGAAGAAGTAGTTGTCGGATGCAACATGCTGCGCGACGTAGCCGATGCTGAGCTGCGCGGGCGTCGGTTTATATGAGAACTTTGATTCCGGGATCGAATCGAATGCCGTCGCGATGTTGCGGTGCATCGCAGTGATGCGGTTCTTGAACACCGTCGTCATCGGATTCGCCGGATCACCAGCCGGCTGCTGGGCCGACAGCGCCAGCGGCAACGCGAGCGTAACAATCGCTGCAGATGTGATCTTCATATCTTGCTCCGGGAAGAATGGCAGGGGTTCTTGGTGATACTGGGCGGGCGCCTCAGGTTGCGCAACGGGACGCGCCGCGAGCTTACCAGGAGCTTACGAAGTAGTAGCGCAGAGCTCCGACCATGACTTGTGAGGAACGTCACTATGTCGAAGGTTCGCGTCCAAAGCTTTGCCGTCTCGCTCGACGGATACGGTGCGGGTCCCAATCAAAGTCTCGAGAATCCGTTGGGCGTCGACGGCCCCGACTTGATGCAGTGGTTTTTCCCCACGCGTGTGTGGCGCAGCATGCAAGGCTTGGACGGCGGTGAAACGGGTCTGGACAACGACTTCGCCGAGCGAGCCATGTCCGGCATCGGCGCCTGGATCCTCGGCCGCAACATGTTCGGACCGATCCGCGGCCCGTGGCCGGACGCAAGTTGGAAAGGATGGTGGGGCGACGAACCGCCGTATCACACGCCCGTGTTCGTGCTGACACGACATGCACGCGCGCCACTGCCCATGGCCGGCGGCACCGAGTTTCGATTCGTCACGGACGGCATCGAGTCGGCGCTCGATCAGGCGCGAAAGGCGGCCGGAGAGCGAGACATTCGCATCGGCGGGGGCGTTCAGACAGTGCGCGAATACTTACGGGCTGGATTGATCGACGAGATGCACTTGGCCGTTCGGCCGATCCTGCTCGGACGCGGCGAGGCACTGTGGCGCGACATCGATCTCCGCGCGCTCGGCTACGAAGTGACCGAATCAGTCGAGGGAGAGCGAGCGACGCACGTCTTCATTCACAAACGTTGAAGACGTACGTCGCTGCGTTCAGTCCTTGATGATGAGAGGTACGCTTCCTCCCGCCGACTCGATGCGATGCGCGAGGGCGACGGCGTCGTCCGGCACCATGCGGATGCACCCATGCGACGCCGCTTCTCCCATCGAATCGGGATCGTTCGTGCCGTGGATGAAGTAGTAGGGCGCCTTGAAGTAGATCTTCACGCCCTGCATCGGGTTGGCCGCGGCGCCCGGCGGCTGATAGTGCTGGTTGCGCGCCCAATCGGTCGGCGGCGGACGCCATGCGGGATTCCAGACGATATCGCCTGTGCGGTACGAGCCCGTCGGCGTTGGATGGCTGGGGCGTCCGACTGCGACGTCGTACGTCCGCACGACGCTTCCGTTTTCGACGACTCTCAGTTGTCGCGACGACAGGCTGACGACGAGCCGCAGCGGCGGATCGGCAGTGTGGAAGAACGACCAGAACAAGACGAGTGGAATGATCGGCGCAAGGCTCAGGGTGCCAAGTCGCCAGCGTCGGGTCAACTGCATCTACAACTCTCCTGCCTCAGGCCACCTGTCGCGGTGCCTCACGCGACGGCAGCGTCACATGGAATGCGGTAGTTCTCCCGGGAGTGCTCTCGGCCCAGATTCGGCCGTTGTGTGCCTCGATGAGCTCGCGCGCGATGTAGAGTCCGACTCCGAGCCCGGGCATCCTGGAGCCGCGTGCATCCTTGGAACGCATGAAACGGGCGAAGAGGTTCGGGAGGTCTTCAGCGGCGATGCCGCGCCCCTGGTTGACGACGGTGATTTCGACCTCACCGTTGTGCTGCTCGAGACGAACCTCGATGTCCGTGCCGGGGTCGCCATACTTGACGGCATTCGAGATGAGATTGCCGAGCACCTGCTCGAATCGCATGACGTCGACCAAGATCTCGGCGGCCGCGTCTTTCTCGACGACGTGAACGTGGCGGTCGCCGACAACCTGGGATAACCGCGCGATCGCGTCGCCCAGGCAAGCGTGCGCACTCACCCATTTGCGGCGCAGCTCGAGCCGGCGTGCCTCGAGCAAGGACATGTCGAGCAGATCATCGACCATGCGCGCGAGTGTGTTCGCCGCCGACGTGATGCGGGCGAGAAAGACCGATTCCTTGTCGTGCAGGCCCTCTTGGTGCAGGGATGGGAGCCCGCTGGCCGCCATGAGAATGACGCCGATCGGTTGACGGAGGTCGTGGGCGATGACGGATGTCCACTCGTCGCGCAACCGCTGCGCCTCGCGAAGCTCGGTGATGTCCTGCGCCGTGCCGGTGATGCCGATGATTTTCCCCGCATCGTCGCGAATGGCCGCGCCGTGCGCCGTGACGTAGCGGATCGATCCGTCGGGCCGAGTGAGCGACAGCTCCATCTTGTACGGCCGACCGTCCTTTAGTGTTTTATTAACCGCCTCGCGAAGGCGTTTGACACTTTCCGGCGTGAAGAGGTGCGAGTCTTCCCCGAACAGCGCCGGCAGCGGGTGTGACGGGTCGCGGCCGAAGATGCGGTACAACTCTTCCGACCAGCGGGCGGTGTCGTCGCGGGCGTCCCAACGCCAGCTGCCGACGTGGGCGATTCGCTCGGCTTCGCGGAGGTTGCCTTCGCTCTTGCGCAGGGCTTCTTCGGCGCGCTTGCGCTCCGTGATCTCGGACCAGATGGCGCAGACACCGAACACGCGATCGTCGGCATCGTACAGCGGGAACTTCGTGATGAGAAAGACCCGCCGAGCGCCCTCCCGCAGGAATATCTCTTCGTACACGGCAGGCGCGCGTTTCTCGATCACCGATGCGTCGATCGCGCGATGCCGCTCGGCAAGCGCCGCGGGGAACAGGTCATGGTCCATCTTCCCCCGCACCGCCTCGATGCTCTTCCCGAGCAGGGTTGCGACCATGCGGTTGACGAGGATGTACCGACCGGACAGATCCTTCACGACGATGGCGTTGGGTGAGAAATCCATCACCGCTTGCAGCAACCGCTGACTCTCCGAGAGCTGCCTCGCGTTCTCGGCCAATCGTTGGTTCGCCAGCTGTAGTGCGTCACGGTGCTTCTTGAGCTCGGAGACGTCGCGTGTGACGGTGCCGATGCCAAGGAGCCGACCCGACTTGGAATCCCGCACGAGGAAATTGTGCTGCCACACCGGGATCTCGACGCCACTGCGCCAATGTCGAAACCACGTCTCGCCATGCCACAGGCCTCGCGTCATCGTCGACGACGCGATGTCCCGCTGCGCGAACTCGCGGACGCCCGGCGCATAGAAGTCGACGAGTCTGAGCTTCGAGACGGGTGTGTCGGCGGCCAGCCCGACCATGGCGCGTCCGGCCGGATTCAGGTAGACGGGCCTCTGCGATGGATCGGCGATGCCGATGAAATCGCTCGAATTCTCGATCAGCGCGGCGAAGAGACGCCGTTCGTGCGCCAGGTTGCGAAGACGCTGCTGCAGCGCACTCACAGCCAGGTTCATGAGCGTGAAGATGACCGCGGCGAGGACGTTCGCGGGATCTTTGCCGGTCCAGCTGTACCATGGGGGCATGAACGCCCACCAGACGATGAGTCCGGATCCGATCGTCGCGGCAATTCCACTGGCTGCTCCACCGAACCACGCGCTGAGGAACACGGCGGGGTAGAACATGGCCCAGCGCGCCATCGTCGGTTTGAAATACCACTGGATGAATGCGACGACGAGCGGCGGCACAATCGCTGCGAGGACCTTCCGGAGCCGATCGCGATATACATATGCCCTCAACTCCTCGGCCGCTCGCTCGACCACTGCTTCGCCCTCGCTACGCCATGGTGATCGCATCCTATCGGAGAGTCGCCGCGGGCAGTGACGCGCGACAATCAGACCTTGGACGTCTCCGGCGACGGTTCAACACTCGTTTACGGCGGTCCGTGGACCAAAGTCCCATATCTGCCTCGTCCGATTTCGTCTATTTGTTTTACTTTGTTGTCTTATGCCGAGTGGGAGGCAATGGCTGCATTTTCGATGACCAATAGCTCCGGATGGGTTGCCGTCGTTGATGACGACGCCTCGATCCGTCAGGCCCTGTCTCGCGTTCTCTCCGTCAGCGGCATCCGCGCCCGCGCCTTTTCTTCGGCCGAGCAGTATCTGTCTCAGGTCGGTTCGGATGAACCCGCGTGTTTGATCCTCGACGTGCACCTGCCTGGGCGGAACGGGTTCGCCCTGCGCGACGAGCTCGAGGCCCGCGGCATCGCGCCGCCGATCATTTTCATGAGTGCCTTGGACGAAAAGACGCTGCTACGATTGTCGCGGCGCGCCGAGCCACCTCGATACCTGCAAAAGCCTTTCGATTCGCGAGTGCTTCTGGCGCTCGTGCGCGAGCACGTCGCCGGCGCGGTCGTAACGCAGGCGAGGTAGCGCGTCGGTCAAAACGCCGCGATCTCGTTGGGATGGGACCGCTACGTCCAAAGTCCTATTTCGGCGATTTGCGCACGGCGCTTAGGTGTCACGCGTGCTTGCCACCGTCAGCCGTTCGCGCCGAAGCTCCCTCACCAATGTCGTGGTGCGTCATTCGATGCGCGCGTGGTCGGGGAGTACTTGTCCCATCAAGGTACAGTTCTTCGACATCCTGAACGTCGTTCAGGCCTCGCGACGGTCCGCGTTTCCGGAGCCGTTGTGTCGAATGTCCGGCGTGAACACACAGCGGACGTTTCAGAACGTCTGCAGCTATTACGACGTCCGGATCGTCGTTCGCTTCAAGTGGTGACAGGTCCCCTTTCGTAGGGTCCTTCTTGCCAGAGGCGGGTGCTCGCCGGCAGTTTAACGCCGCGCCACAAACCCACGCCCGAGGCACCCATGCGCGGCAGCGCGACATTCACCACACTGCTCATTACGGCGCTCTGCGCCGGATGCGGCGACGCAAAGCCGAAGACGGACAGCGCTTCGGTCACACCGCAGGCCACACCAGCAACTGCGCTCCCGGCGGGAGAGGCGATGCTGCCGGTGCCCGATGGCAAGATCTGGTATAAGAAATCTGGAACCGGGACGGGGACGCCACTCATTCTGCTCCATGGAGGCCCGGGGTTCAGCAGCTACTACCTGAAACCACTCGAAGCCCTCGGCAACGACCGGCCGGTGATCCGATACGACCAGCTCGGCGGCGGCAAGTCGGGCCCGATGACGGACACCTCGCTCTTTACCATCGCGCATTTCGTTCGCGAGCTCGACTCGCTGCGCGCGTCGCTCGGCTACGACAAAGTCCACATCCTGGGCCACTCGTGGGGGACGATCCTCGCCTACGAGTACTACAAGGCGCACCCGGAGCACGTGGCGAGCATCGTGTTCGGCAGCGCGTGCCTCGACATCCCGGCGTACGAAAAGCGCGCGAAGAGCCTTGTCGCCACGCTCTCCGATTCCGCGCAGAAGGCGATCAAGCTCGCCGAATCAACGAAGAAGTACGATGCGCCCTCGTATCAGAACGCGATCGGCGAGTTCTATGGGAAATATCTCTGGCGGCATCCCATGGAGGCGGATCTCGACAGCACGATGAAGACGGCGAACGAAGGGATCTACAACTACATGCAGGGGCCCAGCGAGTTCACGATTACCGGCACGCTCAAACCGTACAATGTGACCGGCGAGCTTCACGCGATCAAAGTGCCGACGCTCTTCACCGTCGGCGAGTTCGATGAGGTCGGTCCCGAGCTCCTTTCCAGCACATTGGGATCCTAAGCTTAGAATTCCACGTGGACAAGTTGTCGCGG
>JADMIO010603972.1_pt1 | contig 58719 bp, 49 predicted proteins | sample 8958161 | NCBI WGS metagenome assembly JADMIO01 (sample SAMN16585339, study PRJNA669376) | soil metagenome | isolation source: Crop rotation soil | place: USA: Cullars Rotation, Alabama | collected 2011
GCCGCGACTTCAAGTCACGTGAATTCCAAGCTTCGGATCCCACTGTGCTGGAAAGCCGGCGCGGCCGAGTCTTTGAGATGCGCAGGCTGGCCCAGGGGCACGCTGCCTACAACCTCAAGCTCGAAACCTTCAAGGGCTGCGACTTTGGGGGGATGGTTCGTCAGCAATTGTATACGACGGAGCCCCAGGTCATGAAGTATCTGAGCGCCAACTCCGTAATCGCGGTCCGTTCCGTAACCTGTTTCCAGGCTCGCCTCGCGCTTGCTTACTGATTTTTCCTGCATCACGGCATAGGTACGTAACTGGTTGACCAGATCCAGACTGTGTTCGCGTTGCCGCAGATAGAGCACCACGCCGCGACCGGCCGCCGCAATTTTTTCCAGCGCCGTGTGTAACTGAAAACCGGTGTCGTCGACGAGTGATCCAAACATGTCGCAGGTGACGTTCTCCGTGTGCACCCGCACCAGCATCGGCTCGTCAGGACGAACATCACCCATCAACATCGCCAGATGCACGTCGCCATTGATTATGTTTTCATAAGCGACAGCCCTGAAGCGTCCATACACAGTCGGGAGATCGGTCTCGACCGCGCGGCGCACGAGGGTCTCTTTGCTGATGCGATACCTTACGAGATCCGCAACTGTAATCATCTTGAGTCGGTGTCGCTCAGCAAACTCCTGAAGTTGCGGCAAGCGCGACATGGTTCCGTCTTCATTCATGATCTCGCAGATGACGCCGGCCGGATAAAGACCGGCGATACGCGCGATGTCGACACTAGCTTCGGTTTGTCCCGGACGCACGAGCACGCCGCCTTTTTTTGCGCGCAACGGAAAGATGTGTCCCGGCCGGGCCAGATCCTGCGGTCGTGTCTTGGGATCGACTGCGACTTGAATCGTAGTCGCGCGATCGGCAACGGAGATTCCGGTAGTTATTCCTTTGCGAGCATCGATCGAAACGGTGAAGGCCGTGCCCAGGAAAGAAGTGTTGTCAGCAACCTGCGTCGTCAGGTGCAACTCGTCACAGCGTTCTTCAGTCAACGGCAAACAGATCAAGCCGCGCGCGTGACGAGCCATGAAGTTAACCATCTCGGGCGTTGCCTTTTCGGCTGCGCACACAAGGTCGCCTTCATTCTCGCGATCTTCATCGTCGACAATGATGATCATGCGCCCTTCGCGAATTTCGGCGATGGCTTCTTCGATGGAAGCAAAAGTCATAGGTTCCTATATCTAAGATCTGAGATCTGAGATTTGAAATCGCAGTGGGCATGTTAACCCAAAAGCGCTTCGGTTTGCATGGAGACGGCCCAACGTGACGCGCAGACATGCGGTCGTCTTCAGTCGCGCTTAGAAGTTTGCGTTTATTCTGCGGTTTTGTGAGGGTTTTGCTGGCCAAAACTCAAAATTCGCTCAACGTATTTCGCAATCACGTCTGCTTCGAGGTTGACGTCATCGCCTGATTGCAGGTGTGAAAAATTAGTGACGTCCCAGGTTTTGGGAATGATGGCAATCGAAAAGAATTCGTCGGTGAGTTCAGCGATGGTGAGACTGATTCCTTCGACGGCAACAGAGCCTTTGAAAACGAGATAGCGAGCGATCTCGGCAGGGTAGGCGATGCGCACCGTCCACGAGCCGCCGTGAGCTTCGGCGCCGAGAAACTTCCCGCGCGCATCAACGTGTCCCTGCACTAGATGACCCCCCAGGCGAGTGATCGGCGTAACCGAGCGTTCGAGATTGACGGGCGTACCAGTTTGCAGACGACCAAGCGTTGAGCGGTTCAGCGTTTCGCGTGAGACATCTGCCGCGAACGAATCTTTTTTTACTGCGAGAGCGGTGAGACAAACGCCATTGACGGCGATCGAATCACCCTCGTGAATATCTTCAGTGACGAGTCGAGCTTCGATCACGATGCGCGCATCTTCGCCGCGCTTCTCGACTGCACGCACTCGACCCAACTCTTCAATGATTCCAGTAAACATAGTATGAATGTCGGATGGCGGATTTCGAATTGCGAATTTGATTAGCGATGCCTGACTATCATGACAACCAGCAAGATCAGAAGACCAAATATTGCCGGTGCCAGGCCGAGCGCCAACATCCAAATCGGTTCAGACTTAAACGAGAATCTGATTAGGTTCATGTTGCTTTAATCCGCGAACAACCACTCAAGTCAGATCAAATTTCAGGTTGGGAAGTGGGCTTGCCCCCGCTCTTCTGCTCCACCGCGCTCATCATTTGCTGAAACACTTCATCGATCGACAGCCCTGTTGAGTCAACGATAACTGCATCAGCAGCAGCCTTCAATGGCGAGTCTTCGCGAGTGGAATCCCGACGATCCCTTTCAGCCATGTCTGCAAACGTCTCCTCGAAGTTGGCAGCCGGATCCTGCGCCCGTTCTTCGTTGAAACGTCGTTCCGCACGAGCCTGCGGCAGCGCAGTCAGGAAAAACTTAATGTCTGCGTCGGGAAAAACTACGGTGCCGATGTCGCGGCCATTGAGCACCGCGCCACGCTCGCCCATTTCGCGTTGCCGCGTAACCATCGCCCGGCGCACTTCCGGAATCGTGGAAATAATTGACGAGAGATGCGTAACCTCTTCACTGCGAATCTGGTCGGTAACATCAACGCCCCCGAGCGTCACCCGCAGCGAATCAGGATCGCCTTTGAGATCAATCTCGACGCGGCCCGCCAGCGAGCCCACGGCAACATCGTCAGTTGCGCTAATACTTGATTCCATCACCGCCAGGGCCACCGCGCGATACATCGAACCCGTATCGATATAGAGCAGATTGAGTTCACGCGCCAGCATCCGGCCAAGCGTTGACTTGCCCGCGCCGGATGGTCCATCGATCGCTATGATCAAGTTCTTCTTCATCGTAATACTTTTGGAGTGCGCTGACCTGGCAGCGCTTTAAGTAGGCGGCGACCAGTCGCAGCCGGTGGTGGAGTGCCGTTCAACCAAAGACTACGGCGACAGGTCGCCGATTTCCAAAGCGGTGCCAGGTCACCGCACTCCAAATTAAACAAAGGCCGCGAACACTTCGTTGGACATTAGTGCTCCGGCGCGCGTCAGTTTTAATAGATCGCCATCGCACTCAATCAAACCAGCTTCGCGGAAACGCGTCAGATCCGCTTCATGTTTCTCACGCAGGTCAGCGCCAAATGTTTCACGGTATTCCGCAAAACTGAAACCCTGCATCATTCTCAAACCAAGGAACACTGCTTCTGCCTGCCTGTCGTGCGTGCTCAAGCGAGTTTCGTCAACAACTGCGCTACGTCCCGCTTCAATCAGGTGCATATATTCGACCACGCCGCGTTCATTGGACCAACGTCGAAATTCGCCATCGTAGGAATGCGCGGAACAGCCGAAGCCATAGTACGGCGCCGCCGTCCAGTATTTTGTATTGTGACGCGACCGCTGCTGGGGCAAGCAGAGGTTTGAAATCTCGTAGTGTTCGTAACCGTGGGCCGCAGCGCGATCGAGCATCACTTCATACATCTCCGCCGCGAGATCTTCGTCAGGCTTCGGCTGCAAACCGTTTTTTATGTGAGTAGCCAGCGGCGTACTCTGGTGAACTTCCAACAAGTAAAACGACAAGTGTTCAGGACGCAGCGCGAAAGCCTCATCAAGATTCCGACGCCAGCCCAGCATCGTCTGTCCCGGCAAACCGGCAATGAGATCGAAGCTGACGTTGTGCCAGCCGGCATCGCGCAAGTAACGAAACGTTTGCCGCGCATCGTCGGCGCTGTGAGAACGACCCAGCCGCGCGAGCTCCCGATCGTCAAATGTTTGGACTCCAAAACTGGCGCGGTTGAAGCCGAGCGCGCGAAAGCGTTTGAGTTTGTCTGGAGTCACGCTGCCGGGATTTATCTCGATCGTTACTTCCGGGTTCGCAGAGATCGTGAAGCGGTCGCGTACTGCGTTCAGCAAAACCTCGAGTTGTTCCGGCGATAATAGCGAGGGCGTGCCGCCGCCGAAATAAATCGTATCGACTTCGGGCTCAGTCGCCGACCGTTCAAACGCGGCAATCTCTTTTGCGAGACTCAGCACGTAACGTTCGGCGAGCTCAGCGCTGTACATTCCCGTCGCGAAGTCGCAATAAGAACAACGCGAACTGCAAAATGGAACGTGAGTGTAGATTCCGGCTGGCTTCATAGTCCGATTCAATCACTCCAATTCAACACAGAGTCCCAACACATCAGTCTATCGGGTAGACGCTAACGCGAACCTGCGGATTCCTCTGATACTTCCTGAAATGCGTTACAAGTTCGGCTGACAACTCATTTGCAGTCTTTCCCGCTGCAGTAATATCTTCTTCGATGTAGGGCACCTGAATCAGTCCGCGACTGTCGACTGCCACGGAGCAACAATCGGCCACTCTTTCGATGCGAATCTCAAGTCGGTCATTCGGTTTGATACGGTAGTCGGCATCAATAATCGGTCGAGTCGACGAGTCGTTCCCAACTTCCTTCTTTGATATCCGCTTAGTACTCCCATCACCGCTAATGGTCTTGCTCATTCCACGGGCCACGCGTTCCGCTTCTACAAAAACGCGCAAAAAGTTTTCACCGAGAATTTTGCGAATGTCTTTCTCGCTGTAGCCGCGCTTCAACAGTTCGTAGGTGATGTTCGGCAGCATCGAAACATCCTTCGCCCCTTCAGGCATATCGACGGCGCCATCAAAATCGGCGCCGAGCCCGACGTGATCGATGCCCGCAACTTTCACGATGTAATCGATGTGATCAATCAACTTTGAGAGCGGCAACGGTGGCAACGGCATTGACGCGTCAAGCTTGTCACCTTCCTCGGCCAATCGCTCGGGATCGTCTTTGTATTTTTTGTCGAGCTCGTCCTGCTGCGCTTTGTGCAGACGGTTGCGCTCATCGTTTTGCGGCGTAACCGTCGCTGCATCAACGAAGAGACTGTAAAAGTTTACCTGGATCACGCCGCCGTTCTTCGCGATGCGCCGCAGCAAATCGTCAGGAATATTTCGCGGCACGTTGCTGAGAGCGCGCGCCGATGAATGCGAGGCAATGATTGGCGCCTTGGAAACGTCAAGCGCGTCGCTCATCGTTTCGTCGGAAACGTGCGAGACGTCGACGAGCATTCCCAGACGGTTCATCTCGCGCACCACTTCTTCACCGAAAGGCGAGAGGCCGTGATGAATCTTTTCGCCGCGTCCTGCATCGGCCCAATCATTCGTGTTGTTCCAGGTCAGCGTGATGTAACGAACTCCGAGCCGGTGAAACTCGCGGAGCGTGGCCAGCGAGTTTTCAATCGCGTGACCACCTTCGATGCCCATCAGCGCGGCAATCTTGTTTTGCTTCTTGGCGCGGCGAATGTCGGCGGCGGTAGTCGCAAGCATCAGATCGTTTGGATGACGCTCAACCGCGCGATAAACCGAGTCGATCATGTCGAGCGTGCGACGTGCGGCGCCGCCGTGCGCGACGTACCACGGTCGCACGTAAAGCGAGAAGAACTCGGCGGACAGTCCACCTTGCTTCATGCGCTCGATGCTGGTGCGATAGGGGAAAGGGGGCTCACCGCTGAGTTCGTAGTCGTCATTCGTCATCGGCGTGGTGATGTCGTTGTGCGCATCGATGACGATTGCCTTGCGATGAATAGCCAGCGCTTTTTGCCAGAGTTTTTCATCGCGCTGACTCTGCGCCGAGGCTGGAACTGCGATGAGTGCGATCAGAAAGATTAAGAGCGCGGAAAGACTAATGTGCATCTGCGTAACCTCAACCTGGGTTTGCGGCGTTAGGAACGAGATGTTTATAGCATCATGCATTGCCTAAATGAAGTCAGCTGCTTTTTGGATAGTAGTTCAGTTTGAGTAAAGTCAAAATCGGCAGCCCCCTTTACTGGGGATGAGCTCCAGCTTTAGGCGGCGAAGCCGTTCCGTTAACTGTGGCGAACCACATTACAGCCGGCAACCTTTCGGGCTATTATCAGCCGTATGTCGATACTAATCGCCGAAGACAACGTCGCCCAGCGCCACTACCTGCACGAGATTCTGCAAAAGGAATTTCCGGCGCACGCGCCAATTGTCGAAGCGGGTGACGGCGAAGAGACGGTGAAGCTGGCGCTCGAACACAAACCCGACGTTTCCATTCTCGACATTCAGATGCCGAAACTTTCCGGCGTCAAAGCCGCGCGAGCGATCTGGCGGGAGTTCCCTGCCGCGCGCATCATTTTCTGGACGCAGTTTCCTCACGAGATTTACATCAATGAGATTCGCAAGATCGTAAAGTCAGTTGACCCGCCACCGGCTTACGGCTTCATTCATAAAAACAATCCGGAGTCGCGCTTCCTGCGTTTTGTCGCTGCCGTACTCGAAGACGGCGCCGACATGATCGATCCGGCGTTCAAAGATTCGTTCAAGCGTCCGTTGCTCACTGAGTTTGAATCGGAAGCGCTTTACTACCTCGCGCTGGGACTTTCAAACTGGGCCATCGCGCGCAAGTGTAGTTTGAGTCTGCGTGGCGTCGAGAGCCGGCTGGCAACCCTTTATGAAAAACTCTTCGTGTCGATTGCTGAAGGCACTGAGCACGAAGCCTACGAAAAACTCGCTTACAACGTGCGCACGCGCGCGTTTTTCGAAGCGTTGCGTCGCGGTCTGCTGAACAACGATGAATTGGAGAAAGCGGCACAGGAGCAAGAGGCTTGGATCGAACGCGATCGCAAACGATACCTCGATGAGCAGAGACGCGAGAAGAAAGCCAAGTAGCAGGACCACTCGAATTGAGCAGAAATCCAGGACGGGCGGGGGCAAGCCCACCTTCCCAACCTCGAGCTTGACGACTTGAATTCCCTGTTCCTGATTGAAAGGCTGTCAAAGTTGGAATTGCCAAGCCGTTGGAGAATCTCTCAGGTTGGGAAGGTGGGCTTGCCCCCGCCCGTGTGGGCTCACCCTTCGCGGTCGTCAGCATCTCTTTCTGCCTACTGCCTTCTGCTTTCTGCTTGCTGGTTTTTCCTGTTCCTGGCTCCTGCTCCTGTCTCTTCACAGGTAGTTGAGTCGCAACCCAGTCCCTCGCCGTCGCCGTCTCCGTCGCCTTCCCCATCGCCGACACCGGTAACCGGTTTGCATCAATGGGGCGCTGTCACACTTTTTCATGGTCTACCTTCGGATCGCGTGCACGCCATTGCGCAGGGATCCGACGGCGCGATGTGGTTTGGAACGGAAGCTGGTCTGGCAAAGTTTGATGGACGTCGCACTCAAACCATTGTGATTCCCGATTTGTCCGGTCGCATCCTCGCGCTCGAAAGCGATCAATCCGGCGCGTTGTGGATTGGCACTGACGCCGGCGCCGCGCGACTTGTCGACGGGCGCTTTGAAGTGATAACGGAGCTGAATGGCAAATCGATCACAGCCATTCTGGCGCCCGAAGCCGGCCGCGCTTTGCTGACGACCGAACAAGGAAACATTTTTGAGTGTCGCGTTGAAGCCGATGGTTCACGACACACGACCCCGCTCCTGACACAACCTCTCGAGAGCGCTGACCGGGAACATCCGGGTCCGCTCGCGTTCACCAGCGTGGCGGTCGGCAACAACCAGGTGCTCGCCGGCTCAATGAGCCGCGGACTACTAACAATCGCCGACGGTCTGGCCCGTGAACGGGAAACAGGACCCGCAGCTTTCTTCATTCGCGCTTTAAGCGTTGACGAAACTGGCAAGCTTTGGGTTGGCACGCGCGTCAAGAAAGACGAACCCGGTTTGTTCACCGGACGAAACCCCACCGACATTTCGCGCAACGACGCTCCAACCGGAACAGTAACGGCTATCCAGAATCTTGGTCACGACGTGTGGGTCGCGACCGATGGCAATGGCGTGTTTGTTTTTTCCGAAGACAAAAAACCGCAGCGACTGACTTTCGACGGCACCAGCGGCGGCCTGCGTTCGAACCATGTCTACGCGATGTTTCAGGATCGCGAAGAGGTCGTTTGGTTTGGCACTGACCGCGGAGTCTGTCGTTACGATCCAAACGCCGCGCGCGTCGAAACGGTGGGCAACAGCCCGGACAGCAATTTCATCCGGGCTTTTTATCAAACTTCTGGTGGTCAAACGTTGGCCGGAACCAATCGCGGCCTTTTTGTTTACGAGACACTGACGTCGGAGTGGAAACCGGTTCCTTCGCTGGGTGGCAACATCATCTACAGCGTTGAAGAAGACAATTCGGGACGCTTGCTGGTTGGTTCGGCTGCCGGGTTTTTCGTGGGACCACCAATGGGCCGCGAGACGAAGATTGAACCGTTGACGTTTAACCGAATCGAAGCGAGCTCCGGCAACGCCGACGCTATCGGCAGCATTCGCGCCATCACGTCGTTTCGGGGCCTTTCCTATATCGCCAGTTTCGGACGTGGTGTTGAGAAGTTTGACGCCAATCGCCTGACAAATATTTGGAGCGCCGGATCGACAATTCCGCGTGACGTCATCAGCCTCTTTGCGGATGGCGAACGCCAACTTCTGATCGGCACGGCGAGCGATGGCGTATTTCTTTACAACGGCACGGAAGTCAAAACTGATGCAGCGTTTGGCAAACTCAAAGGCAGCACGGTGCGCTCGATCTTGAGCACTCCCGATCAGACTCTATGGTTTGCAACCAATCGCGGAGTTTACGCCTGCAAAACAAACAGCGAATGCCTGCTCGCGGCGCCGGGTTTCGAAGCACGGTTTCTCTCGCTTGATCCGAACGGCAAACAAACTGAAGTCTGGTGCGCGACCACTGGTGGCGGACTTTTGAAAATTCAACTCGACGATCAGGTTGGTCCAGTCGTCTCGCAAATAGATGCCGAGCAAGGGCTGCCTTCGCAAAATGTTTTTGCAGTGCAACCGCAGACCAAACCCAACGGCAGCGAATCATTGTTGATTGGCACCAGCCGCGGTGTCGCGCGTTATCGTCCGGATCGCGTGACGCCAACGTTGTTTGCAACGCGCGTGGTCAGCAAGCGCGTTCATACCGCCAGCGAGTTGCAGTCGGGACTGTATCTTGAGTATCCGCAAAACAGTTTGTTGCTCGACGTCGCCGCGATCAGCAGTCGCACTTTCCCCGAGCAGTTTCAGTATGCATTCACGTTAACTGATCCAAACAACAAGGTCACTCGACAGTTGTCTCGCGATTCGCAATTCACCATGGAAGGTTTACGTCCCGGCAAATATCGCGTGACGGCGCGGGCGTTTAGCAAAGATTTGATTCCGTCCGAGCCGCTGACGTTTGAATTGAGTATCGCCCGGGCGCCGTTTCCCTGGACTTCAACTGCGCTGGCGATTCTGCTTGCGCTGGCGTTAATGGCTTTGCTTTGGGCGGTGCTCGAGCGACGCCGCATTGCGCGCACAAGCGCCGCGTTGGTTGCAGCCAACAACGAACTTGCCGACGCGCGTTTGAATCTCGCCAATGAAGCCGAACGTGAGCGTCGCCGCATCGCTCGCGATCTTCACGATCAAACGCTCGCTGATCTGCGTCATTTGCTGATGATGAGCGATCAGGCGCCCGCACAAGGCGAACCAGGCAAACAACTCGATCCGGCACTATTGCGAACTGAGATTGAATCAATCTCGCAGGAGGTGCGGCGAATCTGCGAAGACCTCAGTCCTTCAGTTTTGCAGAACGTGGGCTTCGCAGCGGCTTTGGAGTTTGCACTGTCACACGCTGTACAGGACGCGCCTGCCGACAAACGGTTTGAATACGAATTTGTGTGCGACGAGTCGTTGGAGGAGCATGCTCAACTGCCGGCTAATGTGCAGATGCAGATCTATCGGATGGTGCAGGAGGCGGTGAACAATATTTCGCGACACGCCGGCGCTACTCATGTGAAGATGACTGTCGACGCAGTTCCCGGCGGTGATTTTGTACTGCGACTTGCGGACGATGGCCGCGACTTCGATCCCGGTCAACCAAAGAATCTCGAGGGTCGTGGGCTTGCGAACATGCGCGCGCGCGCGAGTTTGATCGGCGCGGAGATTTCATGGGAGAAGGCTGCTGAAGGTGGAACAGTTTTTATTTTGCAGCTGAGAAGAGCGGGGGCAAGCCACCCTTCCTGAAGTCGAAAACATGACGAGTGAACTTGGCATTGACCAGGGAGATTTTCCATTTATCAATTGTCATTTCTCATTTTTCCATTTGCGAATTTCATTCTTAAAGCAAGTAGTAAAATTTTTTGGGAGTTGCCCCGTTAGGGGCCAGATGTTTATGGAGCGGCAATTCTTTCCTATTCTGAAGCTCCGTAAGAGCGCAACCGGTTTCGCTCCCAAAGCAACGATTCTAAATTGTTGGCTCTATAAACATCCGGCTCCGTTGGAGCAAAAACAAGATCCTGATTTCAATTGCGGCTAGCTCTGGCTAAAGTACAAGTATGGATAAACCCTTAGTCACTCTCACTTCTGAACTTTCATCAGCTCTTGCAGCCAACAAGCCGGTTGTCGCGCTTGAATCGACTGTAATCGCTCACGGCCTTCCGCGTCCGCAGAATTTCGAAACGGCTCGCAAGTTGGAAGCGATCGTGCGCGAAGCTGGTTCACTCCCGGCGACGATCGCGATCCTCGATGGCCAACTTTGCGCAGGTCTGACAGAGGAGCAAGTAAGTTTCATCGCTGAGAATGCCGACATAAAAAAGGTTAGCATTCGCGATCTGCCGCTCGCTGTTGCGCAGCATTGGAACGCCGCCACGACTGTAGCGTCGACCAGTTGGATCGCTGAACGCGCCGGCATCAAGGTATTCGCGACCGGCGGCATCGGCGGCGTTCATCGTGGTTCGCTTCCCGATATTTCCGGCGACCTGCCGGCGCTCGCGACGATTCCCATCGTTGTCGTTTGTTCCGGAGCCAAGATCGTTTTGGATCTGCCGGCGACTCGCGAGTGGCTGGAGACTTATGGAATAACAGTTCTCGGTTATCAATGTGACGAGCTGCCGGCTTTCTACTCACGCACCAGTGCGCTGCCGATCGATGCGCGTGTAGACTCGCCGGCGGAAGTTGTTGAAGTGTTTCGCGCGCAAGAGGCACTCGGGATCAAACGCGCTCTGCTCGTCACTGTTCCCATCCCCGAACAGTTTGAGGTACCCGCTGCCGATCTCAAGCGCACACTCGACGACGCGTTGGAAGCAGCGGTGCGCGGCGGAATAACCGGCCGCGAATTAACTCCCTTCCTCCTGTCATCGATGTCTCGGGCCAGCGCCGGCGCAACGCTGCGAGCGAACATTGCGTTGTTGGAAAACAACGCACGCATCGCAGCCGAAATTGCAGTAGCACTCGCTGAATAGACGCCACCTAGAGTGAAATCGTGACCGGACCAAGTCCCGACGCCTCGCGATGACAAATCGAGGTCATCTAGTGTTCATAGGCGCGAGACAGCCTAAGAATTTCTCATCGCTCCTGCGGAGCGAAATATTGGTCGGCCCCACTTATCATTGCCGGAAACATTGCGCTCCTCTGGAGCGAAACCCGCCGGTTCTTTTTGGAGTGTCACAAAGCGTCTGCCGCCTCGTTAGGCAGATTCAACTTGAGAGGTTGCAAAAATCGAAGCGCTGAAGGCGCGAACTGTAAGAGCCTGGGCTGCAGGCCCAGGAAAGACGGTGAGAGAAGTCCGGAACGCTGAAGTCGCGAACTCAGCCAAGCGAATTGTTCGTCGCCCGAATAGTCCGCACCTTCAGCGCTATTGAATTGACCAACTCTCCTCCTGGGGCGTTGCCCCAGGCTCTTACAGTTTGCGCTTTCAGCGCTCCGGAATTGCACTTGAAGTTGAGCCGCGATCTAACAAGTAATGAGTAGACAGCCGGAACAAAGAGTGGCCGGTGGCCAGAGAACTGAAATCAGAAATCTAATAACAAGCGGGTTGGGTTGACGAGTTGCTAGGCAGGTTGGCCAATGCCTCAAATCAACCTGCCGTCTATTCGCGGTGCCAACCCAACCGCCTGCGCTTCATGAGGAATGCAGCCTCGGCGATGTAGGAACAGGACCATCAGTCGCTCGTGTTATGCACTCCCGTGATTTTCGTCCCGATCCAACTTTTCGTAGTTGCTGACGAAATTCTGACAACCACGCGGTGACTTCACTGCATCACACCGCCGCAATCTGAAAAAGCTACTCCCCAGGCTCACAGTCAAATTCAAAGTTCCGCGGCACGAACATGCGGTGAAACGAAAAGGTTTCCTGCGAGGCAGTAGTGTGTTCTTAAGAGATTATTTGGAGGCCGACATGGGAACAATGCGTCCGAAATTGACTACAACCATGCGCGAACACTCCAGCATCTCAGCGGCAATTCAGGCTCCTCCCCAGGTCAACGATCAACTTCGTCAAATAGGTGCGATATGCAAGAGTCCGGAACTTCCGTTCGGACTCACTGTCTAAGTGTGTGCCCCACGCCGGAGCTTCGCTCGCCGGGGAGATCTGCAAACCGTTTGCAGCTTGATTAGGAGATCTGTCATGGCCAAAAACTTCTTGAAGAATCTAACCGTCCCTTCCCCGTGCCCGGCTGACTGGAACGCGATGACCGGAAACGATCAGGTGCGTTTTTGTGAACATTGCAGTTTTGATGTTCACAACCTCTCACTCATGACACGAAGTGAGGTTGAGCGACTGATAGCAACCTCGAATGGACGTTTGTGCGTTCAGTACATTCGAGATCCGAATGGCCGTTTGGTGACTCTGCCAACTGGACAAAAACTGCATCGCATTGGCCGGCGTGTTTCACAGATCGCGGCAGGAGCATTTACGGCGGCCTTGAGCGTTAGTAGTGCCGTCGCGCAAGCGTCAGGTGGAGTGCAATACGGCAATCCCAATCCACCGTCTGCGTCGCAAACTATTCCTCGTTGGGCGCTGGGCGCGAGCGCAGTGGGAACAATCACGGATGCAAACGGCGCAGTAGTTTCCGGCGCCACGGTTTCTCTGTCGAATGAAGAATTCAACCTCTCGCTCTATGCAAGCACTGACGCAAATGGACAATTTCGGATCGACGGCCTGCGCGCCGGTTCTTACAACGTGCGTATTGAAGCGCCGGGGTTTGCTGCTGATGAAAACACCGGAGTGTATTTCAGTGAAAACGACGAAACGCGCATCGACCGCAGTTTGCGAGTGGCGGCAATTGAAGAAGTCGTCGAGCTTGAGATTGGCAGCGCTCGCTTCGTCTCCGGCGGCGGCATGGTTGCGTTCGTCGCGCCCGAACACCCTTTTGTAAGAGCAGCGCAGGAAGACAACTTGGAAGCGCTCACGAATTTGATTGCCGGGATGGACGTTAACTTGCGCGACAAACGAAGTCATACCACCGCATTGGAACACGCAGTTAGAAATTCCAATCGCGAGATGGTGCAACTGTTAATTGCGGCGGGCGCAAAAGTAAATCTGAAGGACGACTCAGGCGCAACTGCGTTGATGATGCTCGACGGTGATGCCACCACCGACCTGGTGTGGGACCTCATCAACGTCGGCGCGAAGGTGAGTCTCACGGACAACGGCGGCAACACGGCGCTGATGCGAGCCGCTACAGCAAATAATCTTGAAGCGGTGAAGGCGTTAATTGAAGCCGGGGCCGAAGTAGATGCTAGGAACAAGCAGGGACAAACTGCGTTGATGCTGGCGGCTGCTGATGGCAACGTAAACGTCGTTCGCGCTTTGGTGCTTGACGGAGCAAACATTAGTGCCACCGACGCTGCGAACAAGAACGCGCTGGGCTACGCACTTGAAAACGAACGCACTCCCGTAATCAGGTTCCTCAAATCAAAAGGCGCATTTGAAACGGTGGTGAAGGCCGAAGACAAAGATGACCAGAAGGAATGACAAAACTGGGTAGTCATATAGTTGACGCATCGTCACAATGATGTCAGTACCGCTACGCGGTAGCGGTGGGTCTGTCAGTGAGAGGTTTGGATTCAGCTTCATTATTCATTGGTGAAACGACTTTGAGTGGATTGTTGCTGCGAAGAGACTCCGCTAAAGACCCACCGCTACCGCGTTAGTGGTACTGACATCATCGCGACGGTGCGTCAAGTATGTGAACACCAAAACTGTCGGTTGTATACCGAGGTACTTGTTTTTTTATTCGCAACGGGTTTCGACCTTTGGATGTGTTATTCTGATTGGCCAAATTTCCAATTTTCAGGAGGGCAAAATGTCAGACGAGAGCGAAGAGACTTGTGCTAATGCCGTGTGTAGCTGTGCGCGGCCGAGCGATGGAAAATACTGCAGCGCTTCATGCGAAGGTGCGGGCCAGACGACCCAACTCGACTGCGACTGCAGTCATCCGGAATGCGCCGGGAACTTCTAAAACTTCTACCTACTTAGATCAAAGAAGGGCGCCAATGGCGCCTTTCTTATTGTTAGTCCTACCGAAAACTAAATCGTTGCGGCAAGCTGCAGAAACTGCGCGGCGAGTTTAGGTCCAGTTCCCTCGTCTTCGTGTTTGAAAAAGAGAAACGTCTCTTTCCAATTCTGATCGCGAATCCTGGTGGCCCACTCCAAAAGGTTCTCTTCCAAATAGTTTACGCGACGCAATCGCATGTAGCCCCAATCCGCCGTCTTGTCGATGTGTGTAGCCGGCAAATCGTCAGTATCGGAAACAACGAGCGGGCGATTCTGGCTGCGCAGGAGTTCGAGAACGTCATCATCAAACCAAGTCGGGTGACGAAATTCGAAAGCGGCGGGAGTTGTGAGCGGAAGTTGAGTTAGAAATGTTTCGAGGCGCGGCAAGTCTTTCTTCATGTTTGGCGGCAGCTGAAACAGAACTACGCCGAGTTGAGCGCCTAACACGGCGGCGGTATCCAGAAAGTATTTCGTCTCATCGTCTGTTTCTTTGAGTCGCTTGAAATGCGTGATGCGTTGCGAAGCTTTCAGCGAGAAGCGAAAGGACGCGGGAACTTGTTCCTTCCAGGTTTCAAGCATGCTCACTTGCGGCATGCGATAGAAGGTGGCGTTTATCTCAACCGTGCTGAGGCGCTCGGCGTAGTAACGCAGCATTTCCTTCGCGGGAATTTTCTCGGGATAAAAACTTCCCTTCCATTCCTTGTAACTGTAACCGCTGGTGCCGACGTGCAGAGTCATTCTGTGAGAGGAGTTCAGTTTAACAAGACCGAGAAAAAGTCACTCACTTTCAAAAGGCACAATCAATCTTTCAACGTTGGACAGAATTGCTGGAAGCTCGTTGACAGCGGCGTCCCAAATCACTCTTAGCTCGATATCGGCATATTTGTGTGCAAGGATAACTCGCACACCTTTGATATCTTTCCAGGGGATTTCGGGATGCGCCTGCTGCAACTCGATCGAAACTCGACCAGCAGCTTCCCCGAAAACTTCAAGTTTGCGCTCAACTGCAGAATGGAGCATCTCGTTTGAGCAAAACTCTTCATAGTTTACCGACTGAACCCAGTCAACTATGTTTCTGGCCGCGTCCCGCATGTCCCAAAGAAATGCCGCATCTCGGTTCTCAGGACGCATAAACAACCTGTCTGGTCGCAAGAATTTCTCGGCGGCGGAAGGGATTTCGTAGTCCCTTTATGTCCACGAGATCTGCTTGCCGACCAAGAATTTTGGAGAGTTCAAACTGCATTCGAGGAAAGTCGAGCAAAGTCCATTTCGCCTCAGGTGCGAAGCTCACTAACACATCAACGTCGCTGTCTGGTCGAAAGTCTTCTCGCAACACTGATCCAAACAGCGACATCTCAGCAATCTTCCACTTGTCGCAGAACGCGGCTAGTTTTTCGGATGACACTCCCAAACGATGATTGTTCATAGTTACGCTCAAGCTGCTTCACCGAAGTTAAACTTCAGGCATACTGCAAGTCAATTGTTGTCGCGTCAAGGTAATCTATGGTAAACACAGGCACACTAACAACGCACTAACTGGAAGATTCTAGCCCGTTTATGTCAGCAACTACCAACATCGAATCACTGCAACACGAGGATCGAGTTTTTTCACCGCCGGCTGAATTTTCCGCGCGCGCTCACATCAAATCGGAAGCCGAATTAGACGCGTTGCGCAACGAAGCGAGTGCGGATCCCGAAGGTTTTTGGGCTCGCATGGCCGAGGAGCTGCACTGGTTCAAAAAGTGGGACACGGTTTTGCAATGGACGCCTCCGCATGCAGAGTGGTTTGGCGGCGGCAAGATCAACATTTCCTACAACTGCCTCGATCGTCATTTAACAACCGCACGCCGCAACAAAGCAGCGCTCATTTGGGAAGGCGAACCCGGCGACCAGCGCACGCTCACTTACCAACAACTTCATTCCGAGGTTTGTAAATTTGCCAACGTGCTGCGCAAGAGCGGTGTCGAACAAGGCGATCGCGTCGCGCTCTACCTACCGCTGATTCCCGAGCTCGCAATTGCAATGCTTGCGTGCGCGCGCCTTGGCGCTACACATTCGGTGATCTTCGGCGGCTTCTCAAGTAATGCGTTGGTCGATCGCATCAACGACGCGAGTTGCAAAGTTGTAGTAACTGCCGATGGCGGCTGGCGTCGCGGTAGTGAAGTGAAACTTAAAGCCGCGGTGGATGTAGCTCTGAAAGAAACGCCGTCAGTTAAATCCTGCATCGTAGTGCGGCGCACTGGAGTGCCGATCTACATGCAGCCGGGACGCGACCACTGGTGGGATGAGTTGATGTCAACGGTTAACGCCGATTGTGTCGCCGCCGAACTCGACAGTGAACACCCGCTCTACATTCTCTATACTTCGGGCACGACCGGAAAACCAAAAGGCATCCTGCATACGACCGCAGGTTACCTGTTGCAGGCTCACCTCACCACGAAGTGGATTTTCGACATCAAGGACGAAGACATTTACTGGTGTACGGCGGACATTGGTTGGGTGACCGGCCACAGCTACGTTGTGTACGGACCACTTTCAAACGGCGCCACTGTGTTGATGTACGAAGGCGCCCCAAATCATCCGCAGCCGGATCGTTTCTGGGACATCATCGAACGACATCGCGTCAATATTTTCTACACGGCGCCGACGGCAATTCGCGCGTTCATCAAGTGGGGTGAACAGTGGCCACTCAAACACAACCTTTCGAGCCTGCGCTTGCTGGGGACAGTCGGCGAGCCAATAAATCCGGAAGCCTGGATGTGGTATCACAAGCTGATCGGTCGCGATGTCTGTCCGATTGTTGACACGTGGTGGCAAACGGAAACCGGCGCCATCATGATCTCGCCCATCCCCGGCGCCACGCCGACTAAACCCGGATCCGCCACTAAGCCTTTCCCGGGAATCGAAGCTGACATCATGACGCGCGATGGGAAATCCGTCGGCGCAAACCAGGGTGGCTATTTAGTGATCAAACGCCCCTGGCCTTCAATGCTGCGTACAATCTGGGGCGACGACGAGCGCTATCGAGATCAGTATTGGTCACAAATTGAAAACATCTATTTTGCCGGAGATGGCGCGCGCCGCGATGCCGATGGTTACTTCTGGATCATGGGCCGCATCGACGACGTAATTAACGTCAGTGGACACCGGCTCGGCACTGCTGAAGTTGAAAGCGCGCTGGTCTCGCATGAAGCAGTTGCGGAAGCGGCCGTCGTCGCTCGTCCTGACGAATTGAAGGGTTCTGCGATCGTTGCTTTCGTAACTTTGGAAGGTTCGCACAGTCCTTCGCCGGAGTTGAACGCTGAACTGCGCAATCACGTTACCAAAGAGATTGGCGCACTCGCGCGACCAGACGAAATCCGCTTCACCGATATGCTTCCGAAAACGCGCTCAGGAAAAATAATGCGGCGGTTGCTGCGCGAGATCGCCACCAGCGGAACGGTCGCCGGTGACGTCACCACGCTTGAAGATTTTTCAGTTCTGGAAAAGCTCCGGGCTGATGAAGAATAGCGACTTTTGCTCGCAAACGTTATAAACTGCCGCTGCTCTTGCCCGACAAGGAGTTTGAACTATGGCCCGCCACATGGAACTTGAAGCTCGTTCCGGACCTCGTTATCTGGTCTCATTCGAAGTGCGCGCTGAATGGGATGAGCCAGACGGCGGTCACGTTTTGTCTGAAGGCACCACGGAAAATGTGGGACCTGAAGGTACGCTCGTTCATCTGCCAAAGAAGTTGCCGGAAGTTGGTAGTAGAGTGCGCCTCGAAGTGCAGGGTGAAGAAGGCCGGAAACTCCAGGTAGTCGCCGAGGTCTTACGAATCGAGCGCAACCCGGGGCATCCCCTGGCTGCGTTGCAGCTGCTTGGAGAAACCGATGAATGGCGCGGCGTGATTTGGGAACCGGCTGCTCCGCGCGTAGCTCCGCCGCCGGCGCCGCTCACTGATGAAGACGAGGATGAGGAGGAAGACGAATTTGCCAACTGAAAGGAACCTGCGATGACTACAGCGAACATCACGCTACCAGATCATGAGCGACGCAAGTTTCCACGGTATTACGTCAACACCCGGTTAACTCTGGCAATCGAAGACGAAAGCCTGCGCGAGTCGATCGGCCTTGGCGAACCCTCCGATATCAGTCTTGGCGGTATGCGAGTCGCGAATCTGCCGGCTTGTCCGCACGTAAAAGTTGGCGACAGACTCGTACTGCTGTTAGTGGACCAGGAAGACGCTTTATCTCTACACGGCGAAGTTGTACATCATGCCACGCCTGACACGTTTGGAGTTGAATTTCGCAGCGTCACGCCGGCTGATCAACATGCGGTCAGTGGCGTTATTCGCCGGCTCTACAACTAGTCTCGGCTAAGCAAATAGTGCCAAATCACGATACTAAAGAAACTGTGTCCACCGTAACGCAGATTACAGTGGATGGCTCTTGGCCCAAGACGCGGCTGGTGCTGCGCGTCGTGATTATCGCGCTGCTGACCTATTATCTTTTCGAATCAGCCCGCTGGATAATCATCAAACTAACGGGCGTTATTCTGCTGCTCGTTCTTTCGATATTCTTCGCTTATTTCGTAGCCCCGCTCGTCGAGTTCATCAGCCGGCCAATCCCTCTTTCGGGTCGCAGAATTGCGATTCCACGTTCGCTGGCAATAGTACTTTCTTACCTCGTAATCGTCGCAGTTATCATCTTAGGCATTTATGTTTTGGCGCCGCGGCTCGGAAACCAGTTGCCGGAGTTTGCGCAACAAGCTCGGGGTTACTGGACCTCGGTCGGTGTGAAGACACAGGCATGGGTCGAATACTTCCGCTCGCATCGGATGCCTGGGCGAATAGTCGATGCCATTAACAGCGCAATTCCCGGGTTGGTAGATCGAGTAAGTCAGACAGTCAGCGAAGTTGTCATTAGTATGAGCGCCTGGTTGGCTTACATACCATGGCTAATCCTGATTCCGGTGCTCAGCTTTTTTCTGCTGAAGGATGTGGAGACGTTTCGCCGCTCGGCGTTACAGATGTTGCCGCGCGGACGCTGGCGCTGGCGCGGTGACGAGTTTTTTCAGGACATAAACAGCACCCTCGCCTCATACATTCGCGCCCAGCTGATGGCCTGTGTTTTTATCGGCGTCATTTGCACGCTTGCGTTCACCGTGTTGGGCCTTCCCAGTCCGCTGGCATTGGGCGTGATCGCGGGAATTCTTGAATTTGTTCCGCTGGTTGGGCCGTTAGTGGTTGCAATCGTTGCGGGAGCGGCGGCGGTCCTTCATGGTGGCGGCTTCCTGGCTTTCCTGGTGCTCGGGTTTCTGGGCGTGCTACGCATCATCGAAGACTACATCGTCTATCCGCGTCTAATTGGCCAGGGCATACATCTGCACCCGCTGGCGGTAATCATCGCGATACTCGCCGGCGCGGAATTGGCGGGAGTGGCGGGAATTTTTTTGGCGATTCCGGTGGTCGCAATCCTGACCGTCAGTTATCGCCACTGGCTCGAACATCGCGGCAGCGAAGGTCTCGCGGATCTTTTGGAAGCGCAGCCGGCCGAGGCGCCTGACTTGAAAGAAGCACTGAGCCTGATCGATTCGGAACCGGTTGGCGGCCACACTCATCACCCGACTACCGAAACGACGCCCGAGCAAATGGCGCGCGAACGACCAGACCTTACAACCGGCGAACTAAAGCTGCCGGAAGAAGACTAATGGAACCAGCGTCGGGCAAGCGCGTGAGTAGTTTCGCATGAAGTCGTAAGAAGCCGTCTCCCCCAGTTTCGCGTCAGTCGTAAGCCCGGGCTTTGCAGTCTTCTGCAGTTTGGATCTCTCCCACAATCCATAAACGAAAGGGCGGAAGGGTCATGAAGAGACTTACTCTCCTCGCAAGCATCGTTGTTACGTTAACAGTTCTTTGTGGCAACACCATTCAGGCACAAGAAGTGGACGCGCCTTCGAAGATTGAAGTTGGTGTTCAGTTTTCGTCGATCACGTTTCCGGGACGAACCGATCCCAGCGCTGTGTCAATTTCCAGAGGCAGCACGGAAGCGGGATTTGGCGGCCGGTTCACTTTCAATCTCAACAAACACATTGCGCTTGAGGCTGAAGGAAATTTCTTTCCCCATGACAACTTTTACGATTCTTCGCACAGCGGCAAGCTTTGGCAAGGTCAATTCGGTCTGAAAGCCGGGAAGCGTTTTGGTAAGTTTGGGCTCTTCGCGAAAGCGCGGCCGGGATTCGCCAGCTTCAGTAAGACGGTTGTGCAAATTGGCACTACGACCTTCGTGGATTTCAACGGCCAGACCGTGACGGTTCCGGTATTTGGATCAAGACGGAAGACTCACTTCTCAATGGATCTTGGCGGCGTGCTTGAGTTTTATCCGTCACGCCGCGTGCTCACGCGACTCGATGTCGGAGATACGATCATTAACTACGACGCCGCTTCGGGCTTTCCGATCGGGATCGCAGGTGAGACGGCCTCGCAAACAACGCACAACTTGCAAGTGTCTGCCGGCATCGGTTTCCGCTTCGGCTCGCTCCAACCGGATGAAACTACCCGGGCGACAACAGGAGAAAAACTAAGACGGTTTGAGGTGGGCGGACAATTCTCTTCGTTGGGTCTGCAAGACGTGGAGCACAGCACCTTCGGCGTTCTCGCGACGGTTTCGGCTTTTCGCGATGTCGTCACGCAACCTGGTTTCGGCGGCAGGTTTACTTACAACCTTTCTCCGAAGTTTGCACTGGAGTTTCAGGGCGACTTTTATCCAAGCGAAAATTTCTTCGTGAACAACGGGCGCGCCGCTGGTCGGATTCTTCAAGCGCAAGCAGGTCTCAAAGCTGGTAAGCGTTTCGAGAAATTCGGAATCTTTGCGAAAGCACGTCCCGGCGTCGTCAGTTTCAGCAAAGGTGTTGAAATTGACGGGCTTGATCCTACGTTTGGCTTTCCCATCTATCGGGAAGTGCGAAAAAACTATTTCTCAATTGACGTTGGCGGCGTACTCGAGTTTTATCCGACGCGTCGAATCGTGACGCGCTTCGATTGCGGCGACACGATGATCCACTATCGCAGCTTCGAATTACCTATTTTTTTCTTTCCAGTGCAGACGTTCCACGTGCCGGCCGAAACCACACACAATTTTCAATTCAGCGCGGGCGTTGGATATAGATTCTAAAGACCGGGTGAACTACGCGGGCCGCTCCATCAAGTCGATGAACCGCTGGAAGTGATGTTCGGCGTCGTGCGGTCCAGGCGCTGCTTCCGGGTGATACTGCACTGACACGATCGGAAGCGTCTTGTGTCGCATTCCTTCCACGCAACGATCGTTGAGATTGACGTGCGTAACTTCCACATCTGACGGAAGACTGTCAGCCGCGACCGCAAAACCGTGATTGTGTGAGGTGATCTCCACGCCACCTTCCTGCAAGTCCTTCACTGGCTGATTTCCGCCGCGGTGTCCAAAGACCAGTTTGAAAGTTTTTCCGCCAAAGGCGCGTCCGAGTAACTGATGTCCGAAACAAATGCCGAAGGTTGGCGTCCTGGTTTCAATCAGTTGCTTGATCTGTTCGACCTCTTCGTTCATGGAAGCCGGATCGCCGGGACCATTTGACAGGAAAATTCCGTCAGGGTGCAGAGCGGAAACTTCAGCTGCGGTAGTTGATGAAGGCACGACGGTAATGCGACAACCGAGACGCGACAACTCGCGTAATGAGTTTCGCTTCACGCCAAAGTCGTAACAAACTACGTGGAAACGCTGTTCACCAATCGGAGCGACTTCGTAAGACTGTTTTGTAGTAACTACGCTCGCGAGTTCGCGATTTTCCATCGAAGGCGACTGGCGCGCTTTGTTGATCAGGCTCTCTTCGTTTAGATCGATAGTCGAGATGCAGGCGCGCATCGCGCCCTTATCGCGAATGTGGCGAACCAGTGCGCGGGTATCGACACCTTCGATCGCCACGATGTTCCAGCGCTTGAGATAAGAATCGAGCGTTTCCTGCGCGCGCCAGCTGGAAGCCATCCGTGCCGCTTCGCGCACTACAAAGCCTTCAACCCACGGCCGATCAGATTCTTCGTCGTCACTGTTGACGCCGTAGTTTCCAATCAAGGGATAGGTCATGCAAACGATTTGTCCGGCGTAGGACGGATCGGTAAGTACTTCCTGATAACCAGTCATGGAAGTGTTGAAAACCATCTCGCCGGCGCTTTCGCCTGACGCACCCCACGAGCGGCCACGAAACGTTCGACCATCTTCTAAAGCAAGTAACGCTGGTTGCTGGTTTCTACTTGGCATAGTGGTGATTGTCCAAAGTCCAATGTCCAATGTCTATCTGACTTGGCGGACGTTGGACTTTGGACATTGGACTTTGGACTTTTTCACTGGCTACTTTTGATGAACTGTTGCGCCTCATTCAGCCAGCGCTTATCCGCGCGATACTTGTAAGCCGGCGCAGTTTTGACTGCCTCAATGCACGCCTGCATCGAACTCGTCGCTTCGCGGCGATGCCCAAGGCCTGCGTGCGCGCGTCCCATCAAGTAGAGCGCTTCCGGATCCGACGGGCGATGTTCAAGAAACCGTTCGAGCGCATCACGTGCATCTTCAAACTGCCCGGCGGCGATATACGTTGCGCCCACTTCGCGCCAGATTTCGTGTTGGCTGTGCCCCTGATCGCGCAGGACGACTTGTTCGAAGTTTCTAATCGCGTCGGCAAATCTCTTTTGCTGTGCGGCGATGCGTCCAAGTTGATAGTGCGCATCGATCTCGTCTTCGTCGATCTGAATCGCGCGCTCATATCGTTCACGCGCGGCTTCGAGCTCGCCTCGTTGTTGATGAATCAAGCCCAGATTGTAGTGCGCTGAAGCGTCAGCAGGATTCAGCGTCGCCGCCTCCAGATTTTGTTTAAACGACTCGCGCGCGCGTTGCGAACGCAGCACGCCGCTGATGTAACCACGCACCAGCATGAAGCCTATGAACAATAAAAACGGCGACGCCAAAATCGGACTGAGTAGCAAAGTCCATAATGGCGAGATGAAGAGCGCCAGCACCAGGCTGACCACAGAGATCGCAATCGAGCGCACGGCCGAGGTTCTAAACACTTCACGCACGCTCAAAACTACGCCGATCAGAAAAACAAAAAGTTTGACGGAACGGAAGAGTCCGGCTGCAACGATGCTTGGATCGCTCAAAGCGATCTGCAGCTGCGCGCGCAAATCGGGAGGCAGGCGAGTCCAGCTCTCAACTTGCGGAGCTGATTGCAACGACTGCGCAACATACGAAGCTTGAATGCCGCTGAAGTGGAAAAAGATCGCGAGCGGGATCGTGACAATGTTTGCGATTACGAGCGCATAGAGAAACGTCGAAGCCAGCGAGGCGTATTCCTGTTGCAGCAACAAACTGAAGCGGCCGCGGCGCTCAAAGATGTTTGCGACAAAAGCAATGAGTGGAACGAGCACGCCGGCAATCAGCAACAGTGACAGCGTCGACTGGAAGAGGACGCGCATTACCAGACCGGGACCGGCTGAAAGCAAGATCTGGTTTCCGGCCAGCCATTGCGTGCTGAAGATGTAGAGGAGTTGACTGACGAGGGCCATGAGCCCGACTGCAGCCAGCGGCGCGCGGTCGCGCACTTCTCTAAGGCCACGCCCGGGAGCGTAAAAAACCATTAAGAGAAGCCGTAGCCAATCGAGCGTGTTCAAATCAAGTTCCTGACTCTGCCGTCTATGCTTTTCTCACTCGGGGACATCTGGCGTCTCTTGTACCGGACGGTAACCGGATGGCTGCGGCGCCGGCGAAATGTTTTCGTGATGAATCAGGCTGGCGGCGCTTGGCGGCCAATATCGAAACAAGGCCTTGCCATAAATGTATTTCTTCGGCACCAATCCCCAACTGCGAGAGTCACTGGAATTGTCACGATTGTCGCCCATCACAAAGTAATAATTTGCCTTCACTTGCAGCGGCGGCTGACTCGCACTGGAAACGTTTTCCCGGGGATCGAGATAAGTCTCATTAAGAACACTGCCGTTAATGATCACACTGCCGGCGCGAACTTCTACAATGTCACCCGGCAATCCGATCACGCGCTTGATGTAACTCTTGCTCGGATCGTTTGGATACCAAAAAACCACGATGTCGCCGCGGTCGATTTTCGGCGCCCAGCGATACTCGTCGTAGTAGATCAACTTGTTGACAAAAATTCGCTCGCCATCATGAAGTCGAGGCAGCATCGATGTGCCTTCAACCTTCACAGGTTGCACAACAAAAACGACTACCAACGCGGCGATCATTAGTGCAAAGACGAGATCGCGGAACAGCAATCGGCCTTCTGCCCAGAGGTTGCTGCGCGATGCTTCTGAAGGCCGGTGGATCTGTATGTCTTTGTCGTCGTCAATCTGAATCCCACCAAAAGGTGGCGGACGTCGAGTTCTAAATCCCAGCATCTTGTCTAAAAGTGCCTCCCGGAGAACACCAAAGTTAACTGCTTACCGCAGCAATTGAGGTTAGCTTTCACTTGATGGCTTGTCAAACTTCGTAATAGTCGTCGTTTGCTTCGAGTCACACATCGTCTTCAGCTGTGCGGCGATCCGAATTCGCCCGGGCCAGTGCAATCAAGCTCCGCACTGCAACAGTTGACAGCCTTCTCTGCGCATCTCTATCATCGCTCCCTACAAGTTCGGCTCCAAAATATCTCCTCAGAGACTCGAACGGAGGCAGAAAGCCGTGATCAAACTAGATATCATTAACCGCGTTGCGGAAAAAACTGGCGTTCCTAAGATGAAAGCGGAGCAAGCCGTGGATGCCCTGTTTCATTCGATGAAGGAAGCGCTGACTCGCGGCGAACGAATCGAACTGCGCGGCTTTGGCGTATTCGTGGTGAAGCCACGCAAGCGCGGCGTCGGCCGCAACCCACGGACCGGGGAGGAAGTGGCGATACCTTCTGGTAAGACGATCCGTTTCAAACCAGGGAAAGACTTGCAGGTGAGCGACGAGCACGACGCCGGTGCGAGCCTGGAAAGTTAAGAGTTCGGGAAACGCAAAAAGTTGAAGCAGAATCCTGAGGCTGGAGTCGCGGACAAGAGTTGTCCAGACTCTGGCCTTTAATCTCGAAAAGACATCGATGTCAGAACACGTTCACGCGGCTCCACCTTTTGCGCCCTCGCCGGCTGCCCTCATGAGAAGGACAACGGCGCGGCCCACCACCCGCGAGTTGATCAGACACTCACTGCTTTTTCTGTTGACGTTTATCTCCACCACCTTCGCAGGCATCGTCATCAATGCGCCCGCGGCTGATGTCCCCGAACCGAGTACTAACGGAATCCTCGGCTATCTTTTGTATATTCCCGAAACTTATCGTCGCCTGGTCGCCGAGTTGCTCTGGCAGGCGATGGCCGATCCCACTCTGCTGAAGAAGGGACTAACTTTCGCAGTTTCACTGCTTACAATTCTGACGGCGCACGAGATGGGTCACTACCTCGCTTGTCGCCACTACGGCGTAAAGGCCACCTTGCCTTTCTTCATTCCGGCGCCACCTTTGTTTCTGGCGGGGACGTTTGGCGCGTTCATAAAAATGAAGTCGCCGATTCCTTCGCGGCGGGCGTTGTTTGATATAGGGTTGGCAGGACCGCTGGCGGGTTTCGTGGCGCTCTTGCCGGTGGCGGTAGCTGGACTATTGACTCTGCAACCAGGCGCGCCGCAAACAGGTAGCGGCGTGATCATTTTCAACGACCCACTACTGTTTCAAATACTCGGCAAGCTCCTGCGAACAAATCTGACCGACGCGCTGCCGAATTCGTTTTACATGGCCGCGTGGATCGGATTGCTCGTGACGAGTCTCAACCTGATGCCGGTGGGCCAACTCGACGGCGGTCACGGAACGTTTGCAGTCTTCGGACAACGCGCGCACAAAATCATCGGGCGGATCGCATTCGTTACAGTTGCAGTAATGTCTGTGTTGGGATTCTTCTGGCACGGCAGTCCGAGTGGTTTTCTCTACACGGTGCTGCTTGCAGTAATGTTGAAAGTGCGCCATCCGGCGCCCGAGCAAATGGAACCGTTAGGGCGCAAGCGGACGATCGTGGCGATCATCACGTTGCTTGTCTTTGCGCTTTCGTTTGTTCCCTTCCCGATTACGCTTACTTAACTCGAGTAACGCGTCGAACAAAATGTTACGCAGAAGCTGCCGCCGGCAGCAGTCCCTTAATCTCTCGCACGACGCGATTTACTTCGTCCTGATCCGCAAGTGCAATCATGAAAAACTTGTAGCCTTCGTGGAAACAAATCACGCCGTTTGCAAATAACCAAACAGTGCCGAGAAATGGATTCCCTCCAACAAGCCAGCTTACCGGCGCGCCTACCACACTTCCCGGTTGCAGTATCTGGGCAAACATCGCAGCGCCGGCCGCACAACTAACAGCCCCAAGTAATGGCGCACCGACATACTTTGTAATGTTGCGCGCAAACTCGACTCGTTTTTGTTCGGCTTCGTCCAGTTGTCCCTCGGCGATCAACTGCTCCTGCTTGCGAATGTAGTCGTTAAACTTTTCGCTGAGCTTGCGCGCGCCAAAGATCGGTAAGGCGGAGTGGGTTAGCCAATGCGGGTGCGCGCCCAGCAAAACAGCATCGAGGCCGGGCAAGGCCGTGCCCATGCGAACGCCAACAACCAACGAGAACGAGACCAGCGCAGCTTTGCCCGGATTTTCTTTGATCCATTCGCGCGCTTTGAGAATTCCCGCCGTGGCAGCAGTTGAAGCGCGCGTGACCTTTGCGCTGGTGTCGTAAAAATGCGAGGCGCGATCGTAATAAGTCCTGGCGTCTTCGAAAACTTCGCCGGCTGTCTTGCCCGCCTGCTTGCCAACGTCGCCCGCCGCTTCCTGAATAATCTTCCCCGCTTTTTCGGCGCCACGAATGGCTTCATCAGCTGCGCGCCGGGCAGTGTTACCAAGGTCGCCTTCGCCGGCCAGCTTTTCCGCGCGGCCGCGGAGTTTTTCCGCTCCCGAAGCGATGGTATCCGCGCCCCGCTTCGCGGCTTCTCCGGCAACACGCGAGCCTTCATCTACCAGATCCGACAGGGCAAACTTCTCATCCAACTCACGAGCTTTGCGCCGCACAGCCTGTTGCCATTCGTCGATTTTGTCCTTGTAGTCAGCCATGTTTTTGATACGTCTCAGAGCGTTGCCGGGTTCATCCTATCGCAGACTCCCAACGAAAATACCAGTTAGTCTTGCGCGGTCCAAAGCCTTCATGCTAGAGTTCGCCATTCAGTAATTGTCTACTTACCAAGTAAAACTCGCCAATTAGTCGGGCTGAACAATAGCTGAAGACGTTTTCAAAACCCCGGGTAAGTTCATCACGGTTTCCTTACATTTCCAGACCTTTTGCCGGTTGATCCGGAACACCCAGGTACTAAGATCTTGGCATACTTGCTGGACCTTAAGACAAACTAACGCAAATCCCAACCGACCCCACGAGGGCCACCATGAATGATATTGACAAGAAACCCAAGCCAAGGCGCCGCGCCCAGGACCTGACCGCGGCCGACCGCTCTGCGATTATCCGCCAACTCGAGTTTGGCGCGAGCCTGAGCGACGAAACCGTGTCCCGATTTGCCGAATGCTCGCTGGTCCTCGATGTTCGCCGGCGCCGTTTTGTCTACCGCGCGGGCGATGAAGCTGACGCGCTCTATGCCATCGTCAGTGGGCGAATTAAGCTCGGACGCATCGAGCCGCAAACCAGTCGTGAAGCAGTGATCGATATTCTTTCCGAGGGTTCGCTCTTTGGCGAATCAGCGCTCTACTCAAAGGCCGGGCGGCGCGAAAACTGCGCCGTCGCTTACGAAAGTTGCACGCTGCTCAGAATTCCTTCGGACCAGTATAGACTTGGGATGTCGGTCGAACCGCAACTTCACGACTACACTTTCCAACTCATCGGCCAACGGCTCGAGCACGCAGAACGACGACTCGCCGATTTTGCTTTGAACGCCATTCCCGCCCGACTTGATCGCTTGCTGGCAGACTTCTCCGACCGCTACGGCGTGCGGGAGTCTACCGGCGTCTTAATCGATATTCCTTTGCCTCACCGGGAAATCGCCTCTATCCTCGGATCGACCCGCGAAAGTGTCACTGTTCGCTTGAACGCCATGCGCCGCGAAGGTACGATCGAGTTTGTTAACCGTCGAATTTTGGTGAAGCGCCCGGAAGGGCTGCTGCCCGCGGTTGATGAACTCTCGGTCACGAACTAATATCGAACCTGGCTGGTTTCATGAAACGGTGTCCTAGCTGCAATAAACAGGTCGAGTGGCAGGATAATCCTTTCCGCCCATTCTGTTCGGAGCGCTGCAAGCTTATTGACTTAGGCAAGTGGGTCAACGAGGAGTATCGCGTACCGGGTAAGCCTGTTCGTGAAGACGCTGGCGAAGAGAAAGATCGTGGTAACGAAGCACGTGACTCCGAGTTCACGTAGTACAGAGTTCAAATTTTAGTTTGTGATTTCGGCAACGTTAGACTGCAACGATCGCGAGCTTACGTTTGTTGGCAGCCGCTATCATTTCGTCACGGTCAAACATTAATGTCTTACGCGCACTGATACAAAGACAGGTCGCACCCGCGGCAATCATCGTCTCTATAGTCGGCACTCCTACAACCGGCACATCAAACCTCATATCCTGATCCGGCTTCGAAAGCTTCAAGACCGTTAACGCACCGCTGGTGAGTCGAAGTCTCTTTTGCGCTTGCCTGCCGCCCCGCAGCAATTCGCCGGCCCGGCGGATCGTTTCGTCGGTACCTTCCATCGCTTCAATCGCTACGCAGGCTTTACCGCGCACTACGATCGTCTGGCCCAGATCCAGCCGGGCCATATCGCGAGCGATCTCCAGTCCATATTCGACGTCGGCGCGCTCAGCCGCGTTTGGCTGCCGTTTCGTCAACGTTCCGGCAGTAGGAAGATATTCCTGCAGAAAATAAGTAGAGTCGATAAGATCGATGCCTTCACTGGCGAGTTCGGCAGCCACTGCACCGATAAGAGAGTTGGTGTTGCGGCGGGGTAGGCGCAGCAACATCTTCAACATGCGCGCGTCAGGCACAGCGCCGCTGAAAATCTGAACGTGCTTTACCTGGCCGGCCATGATCGCTTTTTCTACGCCTTCGCCTTTGAAGAAGCGAATCATCTTCCCCAGCTGGCCGATGCCCACCCACGTTAGCCGTTCCACCTCCTGCTCGAGCTGTGGATCAGTCTCTTCGCGAATGGCAGCAACCGACAGCGAAACGCCGGCGCGACGCGCCCCTTCAACAACCATGAAAGGAAAACGTCCGTTGCCTGCGATTAAGCCGTAACGCATTTTTAGAAAGATGATGGATGAAGGATGAAGGATGAAGCAGATGTTGACTGACGAACGCTCAAGGATGATCGCGGGCCGATGACAAATGAGAAATGAGAAATGATGAATGGAAAATGGCTTTGCACTCTCATTTCATCATTCATCCTTCTGCCTTCATCCTTCATTTAATCACTCCACGACTCGACGACTCAATAAACGCAACCAACCCGTCCACCTCGGCAGAGTCTTTAATTTCTTCCCGGATTTTCTCCAGCGCCTGAGAGGTGTTCAGCTTAGCGGAAAGCAACAAGCGAAACGCCCGATGAAGCGATTGAATGACTTCAGCCGAGTGGCCGCGGCGCTTCATGCCGGTAGTGTTCAGCCCGTAACAACGCGCGTGATTTCCAACCGTTAAAGCAAACGGCAAAGCGTCTTTCACTACCACCGAATAACCACCGATGTAGGCTTCCTTGCCGACACGACAGAATTGATGCACTCCCGAATAAGCGCCGACGTTGGCGTTGTCTTCAATCATCACGTGACCGGCGAGCGTAGCGGCATTGGCCATGATTACGCCGTTGCCAAGGATACAGTCATGGGCCACGTGTGCCTGAGCCATCAGCAAACAGTCGTCGCCAATTTGCGTCAACATGCCACCGCCGGCAGTGCCGCGATGAATCGTCACAAATTCTCTGATGTGATTGCGTTGCCCGATTATTGTCTGCGAAGGCTCACCTTTGTACTTCAGGTCCTGGGCCGGTAGTCCAATTGAAACAAACGGAAAAACGTGTGTGTCCTGTCCAATTACGGTGTGGCCATCGACTACGACGTGTGACTCCAGGCGGACGCCATCCTGAAGTTCGACGTCATCACCGACTGTGCAAAAGGGACCAATAATGCAGCCGCTGCCAACTCGCGCGTGCGGGCTAACTACAGCAGAGGGATGAATGTCGTTTGACTTGGTGGCAACAGACATGAATACAAATAGGGAAAAAGGGGAATAGGGAAAGAGGAAAATGGGATTAGTTTTTGGTTTGCTTGGGCCTCCCCTCCGCTCATCGTGCACCGAGAGAGTTGCCTCCCAATTACCCTATGTTCCTATTCACCTTTTCCCCCTTTTTTCTAGACCGCAGATCCGCGATCGGCAATGATGCTCATGATGTCGGCATCAGCGACCAGTTGGCCTTCGACCTTGGCTTCGCCACGCATGCGTTGCACGCGCGAACCAATGCGCAAAGCGGTGACTTCCAGCGTCAACGTGTCTCCGGGCACCACCGGTTTGCGAAAGCGCGCTTCCCGGATGCCGGTAAACAACACCAGCTTCTGATGGCGGTTTTCGATTTCCCGCAACGCCAACACTGCTCCGACCTGGGCCAGCGCTTCAACGACAAGCACACCGGGCATTACCGGCGCGCCCGGAAAGTGTCCCTGAAAAAACGGTTCGTTGATACTGACCTGTTTAATGCCAACGATTCGTTCCCGCGGCACCAGCTCGATGATTCGATCTACGAGCAGAAACGGGAAACGATGAGGCAGGAGATCCTGTATGGCTTGCGAATCGAGAATAGTTTCCATGATGGAATAAAGAGACGCGGGACGCGGCAACCACCGCATCACCGCGTCTATAAATGCGAAGTTTCCAGACTGAATTTACTGGGGCGGCGTGGTCACCGCTGCAGTTGCCGGATTCTTGCTGTTGAAGTCGTTAATGAAAGCCCGCGTGATATCGAGCGCGTCGGCCGCATAAACTAACGGCACCTGGCTCCCATCGATGATCACGTTGATGTTATGCGTCTTCGCATAAGCTTCCAACGCCTTGCCAATGTCGTCCTGCAGCGGCGTAAAGATTTCCTTGCGACGTCGGTCGTAAGCAGCCTGGGCGTCTTCGCCCTTGCGCTGAAAATCCTTCTTCATCTGATCGAGTTGATCCTGTTTGGTCTGCAGAGTCTTGGGATCAGCCACCGACGCAGTCTTGGTGATGTCGTCAGTCAACGACTGAATTTTTTGCTGCAGCGACTGCAATTCAGTCTGTCGCGGTTGAAACTCACGATTCAGTGCACTCACCAACGTGTTGAAACGAGCGATACCGGTTTTGGCGTCGAGGAACGCATCTGAGTAAATCAGCGCGATCTTGCTCTCAGGAACCGCAGTCGTCGTAGTCTGCGCGGGAGTTTGCGTTGGTGCCGGGCCTGCCGGTTTTGGCTGCCCCATAACTGGAAATGCACACAAAGCGCATCCCACTGCAACGGCGGCGATTAAGCGATCTATCTTCATGACTTCTTGTATTGCTCCTTAAAAGAAAAGGCGGTTGGTCAACTCGGTTAGTTGTTCAGACCACCGTTGTGGTTGGCTCGGGATGATCAAAAGGTGCGCCCCACGCTGAAACGGAAGACTGTCTTTTTCTCATTAAATACAAACGGAAACCCGTTAATAAACTGGTCTGGCCGCGCTTTGGGATTATACGCAAGAATCAGGCGAAAAGGCACGTTGATCACCGGCACCTGCACCCTGACCTCCATACCCAGGCTGGCGCGATAGTCGCCAATTTTGGAGAAGAGACTCTGTGATACCAGCACCGCGGTGTTGGTCTGGGCTTGACCGCGCAAAAACACTTGCTTGAACCCAAATGGAAGGCCCGTAAGCGGATCAAAGCCGGCCAGGTTGCGAGCGTTATCGAGTTCGGCAGTGCTCACCAGTCGATTACCGCGCAACACCAGCCCGGGAGGTCCGCCGAAGATATCTGAAACCAGCGCCAGATCGGGGTCGGCATTGCACGCCGCGATTGCAGAAAGGTTGGCCGCGGCAAAACCTCCCGCTGCTCTCGGGCACTTGATAAAGCCGACGGTTCCCAGGAAAGGCTGATCGTCAAGGAAATTACTATTGAAACTCTGATCGCGCTTGCTGCGGATATTGAATGCAGAACCGATGTCGGCAAAACCGGCCAACTGCACGGTACTGCCAATCACGGGAATTCGATACTCGAAATTGCCGAGCAGCTGAGTATCAGCGCCAATCGGCGTATACGAATTTGAAATGAGCGCGACGTTACTTCCGGTCAGTCCGGTGAACGTTCCTACCGCGGTCGTGTTAGGCGCCAATCCGGTGATGGGCACGGGAGTTCCGGATGCATTCGCGGCCACTACAACGTTTTGCGACGTAATGAATGTATTGATTGGCGCAAGCGGCGTGATGGAGCGAACGTTGTAACCGCGGATCGTAAACTCATCGCCGAGGAAGAAGCGTTCGAAAATGGGCACACCGTCGACGAAGGCCAGCGAATTGGAACTATTCACTTTGGCCGTCGTTGCAAAGCTGCCAACTGTTCCGGCCAGAATGCGGAAGCCAAACACCTCGGGATGCTCCGACTTCTTGCGGCGCACTGCGCGAAACTGTGTGTACGACAGCGTGGGCTGGTAAGTGCGAACGTCGCCGCCGAGACCGGCAACCGCAACCGCTAAAGACAATTCTCGACCCGCGGTTGGATCGACGCTGGCGTTACGAGTGTCGTAAGAAAAACTTCCGGTGATGCGGCTGGTGATAATGTTTGGCTGGCAGTAAACCACCGGGATGAACTGCGGATTAGTTGCCGTGCTGCCACCGTTACCGCAGGTAGTGCCATTGTTGACCGCCGGGTCTTTTACGCTCGATGTTGAAAACTGGTACGAAGCACCGACGCGTGAAAACTGCGTAAAGCGACGCTTGCGATAGAACTCAGAAAGCGGGGCACTCGCAAAAAGAGAGCCGCCATAGGAAGTTCGCGTAAAGAGGTTTTCGTCGCTTACATTAAGAAAATCGATCTGCGAACCTGTCAACCCCTGCTGCGCGGCGGTGTTTTGCGACAGGAAAGTTCCCTCACCGAAAAACTTCTGCGTGTAGCCGAATACCGAGAAGCCCGCTGTGATCGGACGATTCTTGATGTAAGGCTCAGTGAAAGAAAACTGTGCTTGTTTTTGCCGGTTACCTGCAGACAGGTTGATCGAAAGGATTTCGCCGCGACCGAGGAGATTGTTCGTCGAGTAGTCGAGCCCGAAGAACGATCCGCCGATGCCGGACAGACCACCGTTGAACGAAATCTGCTGCCGGCCGCGTTCCGCCACTTTTAGATTGAGGTCGACTGTCGCCTCTTCTTCGTTGGTGCGGAAGTCTGCGTCTTTGTCTTTGTCGATCGGATCGAAGTAGCCAAGCTGATTGAGCTTGATGATCGAGTATTCCCAGGCCGACTGGTTATAGATGTCGCCTTCATTCAATAACACTTCGCGACGCAAGACGTTGTCGCGCGTAAACGTGTTACCGATAAACTCGAGGCGGCGCAAAGTAAACTGCTTGCCTTCCTCGATCGTAATCACGAAGTCGACAATTCCCTCGTCCGGGTTTGACGGATTATCTTTGAAGGTTGGCGTCGGTTCAGCCGTGTACTCGATGAAGCCCTGCTGGCCGTAATACTTTTTCAGATTCTCAAATAGAGCTTTACCAATCTTCTCACCGTTGGCGACGTCGCCCTTGTTCAAACCAATGACGGCCTTGATGGTGTCTTCGGAGTAGATCGAGTTGCCTTCGATCTTCATCTCGCCAATTCGATAGACACGACCTTCGATGATGGGGACCGTAATCCGCAGCCCTTCATCAACTGACGAAAGGAACGGCAGCGGCAGGATCGGCAAGCCGGTGCGCCGTGGTCCAACTCCCTCAACTCGAGGCTCGCCGTGGCGCGCTTGCAGGTAACCCTTCGAGCGCATGTAGTTGTCGACGTGTCTGAGATCGAAATCGAGCTTTTCGCGATCAAGAATGTCCATGCCCTTGAAGCGACTGATCAAGCCGGCTTCTTTGACATACTTCATCTGGCTCCGCAACTTCCCGTCGCTGAAAACCTGGTTGCCTTCAAACTGGATCTCGACGACGCGGACGCGCTCGCCTTCGTTGACCATAAAAGTCAACGCAGTCGAGGTCGCTGAAACTTCGTCGGTTCTTTGTGTAATCGTCGCGTTGGGGTGACCTTTGGCAGCGAGCAGTTCCTTGAGGACGCGAATCGCGTTGCGGGCCTTTACCGGATCGTAAATGCTCTCTTTGGAAACGCCGACTCGTTTTTCACGAAAGGCCTTGAGTACGTCGCTTTCCGCAACGCTCTTGAGACCCTCAAACTGCAAATCGCGAATAATCGGTAGTTCTTTAACTTCAAATACGACGTTGACACCACCGCGGGCGCCTTCCTCGGTGTAAACGCGAGTGGCCGTCTTATCGAAGAACCCGAGGGCGAGAATCGCCTGCAGGTCTCGCTGTACTTGTTGTTCGTTGAAGGGGTCGCCGGGGCGGGTCTGCACGTAATAGAGAATGTCGTCTTTGCGAAGGCGACGATTGTTCAAAACGTCTACTGATTCGACGAGACGTTGGCCCTGCTGAGCACTGACCGGTCGCGGGGCGGAGATTGAATGCAGCAGGACTAGTCCGCTCACAAAAATGAGCAAAAGCCCGCGATATAAGTGCATAAGCGCCTTTTCCCTTAGAGGTTCTTACTGGATCTCTCGGACTTCGGGGAGCTAAAACCGCGTATAAATTTATCTAGTCGAAAAATAAAGGTAAACCAGCTTACGGTTGAGCTTTTCACAAACTCACGACTTTGGAACGCTTTGATTCCGAAGTGCGACAGTCTCGTTGCCAAGACCAGCCAAAAGCTTATCCAGCAAAGTCGCGCATTATACCGAACCAGCCCGTCAAAAGTAAAAAGGCAAAAGGAAAACGGGGGCTAAGGATGATTGCCCGGTTCTCGCCTCTGCCTTAATCTTCTCCACCTGGTTTCGGGCCCAGGCTCAGCAATTTGAAGGCCTCAATGAATTAAAATTGCGTCGTCGGGTGCCTCAATGCCAATAGGACGGTAGTTGAGCTCGTTGCCATCAAGAAACATCTCAATCAATGAAACGTCTTCCAGCTGACCCTGAATCAGGGCTTCTGACAGGGGATCCTCAACATACTTTTGCAGAGCACGCCGGAGCGGTCGAGCGCCATACGAACGATCGGCACAGGTTTTTTCGACAATCCATTTCTTGGCCTCGGCAGTTAGCCTGACCTCAAACCCGTGCCTGCCCATCGTCTTGTTAATCTGTTCAACCTGAAGCTGAATCACGTCAAGCAGCTCGTCGTTTACCAGTTCATCAAAAATGATGATTTCATCCAGACGATTAATGAACTCGGGATTGAAAGTTTGCCGCACTGCCGACATCACCATCTCTTCCATCTTCTCGCGAGAAGCATCGTTGGTCCCCTGGAAACCCATCGTCGCTTTCTTTTGGATGAAACGCGCGCCGATGTTTGAAGTCATGATGATGATTGCATTTTTGAAATCGACGGCATTGCCTAAAGCGTCAGTCAGAATTCCGTCCTCAAACACCTGCAACAACACGTTGAAGATATCCGGATGGGCCTTTTCGATTTCATCAAACAGCAAAACTGAGTAAGGCGATCGCTTGATCCGTTCGGTTAACTGACCACCCTCTTCGTGGCCCACGTATCCCGGCGGCGAGCCAATCAGTTTCGAGACTGAATGCTTTTCCATGAACTCTGACATGTCGAAGCGAATCATGGCGCGTTCACTACCAAACAGAACCTGCGCTAACGACCGCGCAACTTCCGTTTTGCCAACACCGGTTGGGCCAAGGAAAAGAAACGAACCAACGGGCCGCAGTGGATTCTTCAAGCCGGCACGCGAACGTCGAATCGCACGAGCCAGGGCGGAGATCGCCGTCCGCTGCGAAACCACGCGCTCATGAAGTTCGACTTCGATACGCAGCAGCTTCTGTGTCTCGCCTTCTTTCAGTGACGTAACCGGGATGCCGGTCCAGCGAGCGATTACCTCTTCGATGTCGTCACGCGTCACTTCGGTCGAAACCAGCGCCTCTTCCTCTTCATGGTGGGCGTCGCTGATATCAACGCCAAGGTTCGGGTCCTGCGACCAATCGCTGATCTGGGTCCAGTCTGAAAAGCTTCCCTGTTCACGGCGAACACGCAACTTCACCCGTGCGCCTGCCTCGTCGATCACATCGATGGCCTTGTCCGGCAGAAAACGGTCGGGAATGTAGCGATGAGACTGGTAAACCGCGGCTTCCAGGGCTTCGTCGGAATAACGAACCTGATGGAAAGTTTCGTAACGTTCACGCACGCCGTCGAGAATTTCAACCGCTTCCTCTTCACTCGGAGGCGGTACTTTCACTGCCTGAAAACGCCGCTCGAGTGAACGGTCCTTCTCGATCGACTTGCGAAACTCTCCCGGCGTCGTAGCGCCGATGCACTGAATTTCTCCGCGCGATAGTGCCGGCTTGAGAATGTTTGCCGCATCGAGCGAGCCTTCCGCGGAACCGGCGCCGACGAGTGTATGAAGCTCATCGATAAAAACGATGTACTGCGGGTTCTCAACCAGTTCGCGCATGATCTGCTTCAAGCGTTCTTCAAACTGGCCGCGATATTTTGTGCCCGCCACGATCAACGAAAGATCGAGTGACAGGATTCGCTTGTTTTCGAGAAACGAAGGAACTTCGCCGCGGACGATCCTTTGCGCGAGCCCTTCGACGATCGCAGTCTTGCCTACACCCGGTTCGCCGATCAATACCGGATTGTTCTTGGTGCGACGGCAAAGTATTTGGACCACACGCTCGATCTCGGCTTCGCGGCCGATCAACGGATCGAGTTTATCGTTGGCTGCGTCTTCGGTTAGGTCGCGAGAAAACTCCACCAGGTGCGGCGTGTCTTTTTTCTGCGAGCTGCGCGAGTCAGTGCCAGACTGTCGGGCAATCTCATCGCGCACTGCATTCAAACGCAAGCCGCGTTCATAGAGAATCTCAGCCGCCATCGAGCGATCTTCCCGAAGCAGACCAAGCAACAGATGTTCGGTACCAATATGACGGTGCTGCAGGCGATCGCTTTCTTCATGCGCATAAGCGAGCACACGTTTGGTCTCGGGCGCCAGCGGCAGTTCGACCGAGGTGGAAATCTTCTCGCGCAGGAGGGTGCGTCCTTCGATTTCCTTGCGGATCGATTCGATCGAAACCTGGGCACGCGGGAAGAACCGTCCGGTCAAAGTCTTGTCTTCGCGCATCAGCCCGAGCAGCAAATGTTCCGGCTCGATGGCCGGAGCGCCAAACTGGGAGGCTTCGTAACGAGCGAAGAAAATTACGCGACGCGCTTTTTCAGTATAGCGTTCGAACATTGGTGTCGTTTTCGGATCGGACCTTAATGATTGCCGTGCCGGGCTAACATCTCAGCTTGCCCGGCACGCGCGCATTATAACCTATCAATGAGAGGGTCAAAAGGATTCCCTCTAAGAAAAGTCGCAAGGGAGCTGCTATTTCAGGTGCCTGGAGCCTCGCTTAGGTTGGCTGTAGCCGGCCGTTGCTCAAGCTGAGCGTGCGGTCGCAAAGCTCGGCGAGGGCTTGATTATGGGTGGCAATCACGACGACCGCGCGCCGGCTGCGGGCATACGAAACGAGCGACTGCGCAATTTCACCACCCGTCGAAACGTCGAGATTACCGGTTGGCTCATCCGCGAGAACAAGGGTGGGATTGGTTATCAACGCCCGGCAAACTGCCACTCGCTGTTGTTCGCCTCCTGACAAGTGTCCCACTAACGACGTTGAGGCGCGCTGGTCAAGTCCTACGTCTGCAAGAATCCTTGCGGCTCGCTGCTTTGCCGCGCGCGCGTTGGTTCTGGCAATCAGTAGCGGCAACATCACATTTTCCGCGGCTGTCAGATCAGGCAGCAGATGATGAAACTGAAAAACAAAACCAACGTGCCGGTTGCGAAACTTCGCCAGCGCCGCTCGACTTGCGTGGTCAATTACGAATTCGCCGGCGACGATGCTGCCGTGATCGGCGACTTCGAGTCCACCGAGCAACTGCAAGAGCGTCGACTTGCCGGCGCCGGATGCACCCATGATGGCAATCGCCTCTCCCGCGTTCGCTGAGAATGAAGCGCCGCGAAGCACCTCGACTCGCTCGCCGTTCGGCGTTTGAAAACTTTTTCGAAGATCGGTAACGCGAAGACCGAAGTCCGATGCTTGTCCAATGTCCAAAGTCCAAGGTCCAAAGTCCGCGGCGCTACGTTGAGTCTGCGCGCTTAAAGTTTCAGCCTCCGAGACTTCCGCTTCTTCGTTCTCGGACCCTGGACTTTGGACTTTGGACATTGGACTCATCGATTGGATTCCGGACATTGGACTAATTGCTGTCGCGAAGCATTTCCGCCGGACGAATACGCGCTGCTGCGCCCGCAGGATAAACGGTGGCGAGGACACTCAGCACCAGCGCCACTAGTGCAGCCAAAACCATATCGCGGAAGTTGATGCTCAACGGCACGTTGCTGATCGAATAAACGTCTGCCGGCAAACTGATGAGCCGATAACGATTAGCAACGATAATCGCCACCGCTCCAAGTAAGATCCCACCCACCGCGCCGGTTGCCCCGACTATCGCGCCTTCAATCACGAAAATACTCATGATGCTGCCGGCGGTCGCGCCCATTGTGTTGAGAATGGCAATGTCGCGACGACGTTCAATCACTATCAGAATCAAAGTTGTAGTGATGTTGAGCGAGCCGATGAAAATTATTAGTCCGATGATCACAGTCGCGATGCGCCGCTCGACGGCGAGCGCGGTAAACAGCGGCCGGTTCGCCTCCTGCCAATCAACAATCGTGTAATCGCTTCCCAGCAGCCGCCTCATCGCCGTCGCAGTCGTCTTCACTTCATAGATATCTCGAATCTGAACACTGATAACTGCGGCAGCATGAGCGTCGCCCGCGAAAGCTGCCGCACTATCAAGCGGCAAGTAGATCCAGGTTGAGTCGTATTCAAAAAGTCCTGAGCGAAAGACACCGGCTACGGCGACGCGACGTTTGCTTCCGTTCGCTGAAGAGAAACCGGCATGAGCGCTAATGATCTCAGCCGTATCGCCAACCTTGAGACCGGTACGCTCCGCGAGTTCACTTCCCAACACGACGCGTGGCAAGTCCGGCTGTTGCGAGCTCGGGGCAAAAGTGTCGGGGCCTGACTCGTGAGCGGGAAACAGCGGCGCGACGATTTCCTGGGCCGTTTGTGTAGACGTTGCGTCAACGCCGCGCAGTACCGCATATGCTGACGACTTAGGGCCGATGATAACTGCGCCGTCGTAAGTCGTCCCGGCTGCAGTTACTACCCCGTCAACATTTTTAAGGCGCGTTGCAACCTCGAGGTATTCCTTCATCGGCTGGCCGTCGCTGCGCACCACGGTGAGGTGGGCCGTACCGCGCAGAATCTTGTCGCGCATCTCGTTGCGAAATCCGTTTGCAAGCGCGAGCGCTACGATCAAAGCCGCCACACCGACCACGATTCCAATGACAGCAATGAGCGAGGTCACGCGCGCCAGACGACGTTTCTGTCGCGACCTTAAATTGCGAAGAGCAAGGAAAAGTTCGAAGGGCATGGGAACAGGACTCAGAATTCAGGACTCAGGACTCAGAATTCAAGACTCCACCTCCGCCTTCTGACTCCTGACTCCTGAGTCCTGAATTCTGTTTTTCACGATGTAATCGCGGGACACTTCTTCGCGTCTTCAGGTCGGTTTTCCGGCAACAGCCTTTCCAGCGCTGGCTTGTCAGTCGCGCCGGCTTCACCCCGCGGCCTCAATTCATAGATCGTGTCCGTCACCTTTCGAAAACTGAAACGCTCCTGCAGTTTAACGATCGCCGGAATCTCATCACGCTGCCAACCGCACGGCAACCACCAGCGCGGATCAGAATCGAGGAAGACGCGCCGATTTTCGCGCAGGTAGTCGTTGATCATCGGCACAAGATTATCGCCGGGCCAGCCGCCGCCAGTGCCAATCGTCTTCCAGTCGCCAGCGCCGATTGCTTTCCAGTAAGTTACGGCAATCGTTTGTGAACCCGAAATCATGACTGCATCGCGCGGGACGTTTGCAAGTTGATGACGATACTCTTTGCTCATCGCGCGTCGTTCGATGAACAACTGACTGGCCGGCCGGATCATGAGACCAAAGATCACTACGAGCGTGACCACCACCGTTACACACGCGGCGAACGCGAAGTTCGCACTGCGAAAACGCCGGCCCAACACTCGGACTAAAAAACTCGCGCTGACAGGCGCAATCGCCGGCAGGCCGGTTAAAAAGTAGCGCCAGTTAACTGCAGTTCCATAGTTGAGAAACAACGTCAGATCGGCTAACAACCCCACGAGTCCGAGCAGCAGCAAAGGCGAAAGCTTGTGTTCGCGCCCTTCATTCCAAAGTGCGAACGGCAGTGAAACGAAGACGAGTGGCGCGCTGATGAAGAAATAAGCCAGGTAAGGCCGCAGACTACGCAACGTCACCGGATGTCGCGCCGCTTCCTGCAACATCGATTCGCGCCAGCCATACCAGATCGAACGGTAGTGCTCGTCAGTAATAAACCAAAATGCAAACCACCCGGTGGCGCACAACGAGAACAGCAAACATGAAGTCAACACGATTAGAATTTGGCGGCCGCGCAATTTCCAACCGCACACAAACGGCGCTATCACTAACCACGGAACATAAAACGCCATCGTCTCGCGCAAGTTGACGCCCAATCCGAGTAACGCCGCACCCAAAAGCACCAGCCAAAAGCGTTGCTGTTGCAAGCCGCGAGCATGAATGATCAAGGCCACTGCCAACAGCAGTACTGACGGGACGTCAGTCATCACTTGTCCGCCGTAGAGCACAAACACCGGCGAGAAAACCAGAAACAACGCGGCCAGGCTTGCAGCTTGAACTGACTTTGAAAAATCGCGCGCCAGTATCCAACAGGCAATCACGGCCAGCGGGGCCTGCACTACAACTGCATACTTGAACAGCAGGTAAGCGTGTTCAGGTTGCAGGTTGAAAAGTGTATGAGCGACTTCGTAGAGCGCGTGATTTCCGAAGATGAAGAGATTGCGGCCGAGGGCCATCGAGGATGGATAACCCGCCAGCGACAACATCGTGTAGTCCATGCCGTCCCAATCGCCAACAAAGGGATCGACAAAAAAGAGTACCAGCGTGAGACCGATGGCTGCGGGAACACACCACCAGGGCCACGCACTCCAGAATGAGAGCGGCTGATCAGCAGCTTCATTTGCAGACGCGTTTGCCTGGCGCTTGAAACTTTCTTCAGACGTGTTTGTCGTTGGGTGTGCCTGGTTCAACGAGTTGAGTTTCGACCGCAGGTTCCGGTCGCTTAACCATCTTTACGCGATTGCCCTGCGCATTGTACTCAACTTCGTCCATGATGTTGTAGATAAGAAGCACGCCGCGGCCGGAAGACTTGAAGAGGTTGGTCGGATCGCAAGGGTCAGGAATCGTCTGCACGTCGAAACCTTCGCCCTCGTCTTCGATAGTGAAACAAGCTTCTTTCGGAGACAGTTCGGCGCCCACGCGCACGAGTTTAGTCGGATCGTTTTTGTTCCCGTGCTTGACGGCATTAACGAATGCTTCATCAAGCGCGATGAACAAGTTCGATTTCTCCGGCGCTATCACACCGAGCTTGGCGACGCGTTCGAGCAAGTATTGCAACACGCCATTCATCAACGCGAGGTCGCTGGGTAACTCGAATTCAATTTTCTCGTGCGTGTGCGAGATCAACGAGGGAGTATCGACATAACGCAGTTTGTAAGAAAGTGTCTGTTCGACTATCTCTCTTAGCTCGTCTTTGTTGTAAGGAAACCGCAGGTAGTTTGCGGCTACCATCTTGAAAGCCTTGACGATGGTCGGTTCAGCGGCATTTGCAACAACAGATGTCAGCAGGTGGCGGCGATGTGGAGAAGCTGCTCGAGTTGAATCTGCTTCGGGCTCGCCAGCGGCCTCTTCGGTGAGATCGCTGATGATGAGGTCAAACTGGTCCAGGTCGTCACGGCTGAGGGCTTCGTCACGATCGCCCGTTACGACAGCCTCATGGCCGAGGCTGCCGAGCGCGTTCTCGAGTATGGCACGCAGCTCATCGTTGTTGTCGACGATGAGAATTCTACGTTTCTGCATTCAGCTCCAATCCGCCGTTTGATATCCGAGGAGAGAATGGGGGCGGCTAAACTCTGCCGCCTGGCGTTTCCTAAATGCACTTTACGAAAGTTCGGGATGTTGCGTTCGGAATATATCAAGACTAGGTCCAATGTCCAATGTCCAAAGTCCAAAGTGCACTTGGGTAACTTGATTACTCGATGCAGAAGCTTGAATCTTCAGATTCTGTGACTTTGGACTTTGGACCTTGGACCCTGGACTCGCCGCGTTGGACTTTGAACCGGTTCTCACGTAATAGTCATCACTTTATTAATGGCCAAACCAGGTAAATTTCAGACAGCGTTTGAGTATTTCGCGGCGCGGACAATTCTCGGCGGCCTCGGTATCTTGCCGCGTCCGTTGGCAATAGCCGTGGGAGTCACGATTGGCCGGCTTGCCTATTTGCTGCCGCTGAGTCTGAGCCGGACCGGCAAACGCAATCTCGAAATTGCATTTCCGGAGATGCCGGAGTCGGAGCGTCGTCGTCTCTTGCGCGGCTGCTACGCAAGCCTCGGCCGCTTGCTCGGCGAGTTTAGCCAACTGCCGCGCGCCACACCAGAGAGCCTGCGGCGGATCATCGAGTATGACGAGGTTGGGCTGGCCCACCTGCGCGAGGCGGAGCGAAACAAGCGCGGCGTGATTTTTTTGACGGGACACCTGGGCGTTTGGGAACTGCACAGCTTTGGTTGGTCGGCGCTCGAGTATCCGCTGAGTTTTCTGGTCCGTCCGCTTGATAACCCGCGCGTAGAAGAAATGGTTGAAGCGATCAGGACGCGATTCGGAAATCGCGCGATCGACAAACAGAGTGCGGCGCGACAGTCGCTGCGAGTGTTGCGCGAAGGTGGCACGCTCGGCATCCTTTCAGATCTCAACACGCAAACACGCGAAGGTGTCTTTGTTCCTTTCTTCGGCAAACTCGCCTGCACTACTGCCGGCATTGCTACGCTGGCGTTGAAAACTGATGCAGTAGTGATTCCCACCTGCGCCGTCTGGAACCCAAAACGCAAACGCTATTTCTTTCACGGCGATCCGCCGGTTGAGTTAGTGCGAACTGGCGATCACGAGAAAGACATCGAAGTGAACACAGCAAACTTTGCCGCCGCCGTCGAGCGCATGGTCCGACTCTACCCGGACCAGTGGCTTTGGATTCACAAGCGCTGGAAGACGAGGCCACCCGGGGAGGGAGACGTTTACTAGCGGCGTACTCGAGACAAGGAATTTTCCATTTCTCATTTCTCATTTCTCATTTTTCATCTTTCTTCACACACCCTCGATGCAGTCGCAACATCGAAGCGCTGAAAGCGCGACCTGTAACAGCCTGGGCTGCAGGCCCAGGAACGCGATTGTTCGAGAAATCCGGAGCGCTGAAAGCGCGAACTCAGCCAATCGAATTTCGGTCCCACGAATAGTCCGCGCTTTCAGCGTTACGAATGAACGGCTTTCCTGATCCTGGGCCTGCAGCCCAGGCTGTTACAGTTCGCGCTTTCAGCGCTTGCACTTCAAACTTGAATCCATCATCTGCCCACCGCCCACTGCCCACTGCTCACTTCCTCCGCTATACTCCGTTAAGTCGCATGCAAGCATCCGCCGAGCAGAAATTAAAAGTGACGCCCGCGAATGAAGCGGTCGCGCGGGCTTACAAGTTTGCCGATCTCTCTTCCTATTCGCCTAAGCAACGCTTTCTGATTCGCGCGGCCGACCTCGCGTTCTTCTTCCTGATTAACTTGATAGGCCGAACCATTCGCTGGCAAGTTGAAGGTTGGGAAAACTGGGAAGCCGCTTCCCGCGATGGACACGTTCCGATTTACACCTTCTGGCACAACCGCGTGTTCCTTGGAACTTATTTTTTTCGCGGGCGCGGCATCGTTGTCATGACTTCACGTAGCTTCGACGGCGAATACATCGCCCGGTTCATTCAAAGATTTGGTTACGGGGCGGCGCGAGGTTCGAGTACGCGAGGCGCTGTCGGCGCGATTATTGAAATGACGCGGCTGATGCGCAACGGAGTTCCTACCGCATTTACGATCGATGGCCCGAAGGGTCCGCGTTATGTCGCCAAAATGGGCGCGGTCTTGCTTGCCAAGAAAACGGGTCAACCGATTCTTCCGTTTACTATTACTGCCAAACGCTTTTGGGAAGCGAAACGTAGTTGGGACAAATTCCAGGTGCCGCTGCCCTTCACGCGCGCACGCCTGATAATCGCACCGCCGATCTACGTTGCTACTGATGTCGACGACGAGGCGTTAGAAACAAAGCGCAATGAACTGCAAGCGTCGCTCGATAAGATCAACCAGCTTGGAGGGTCTGAGTCTTCCCGTTAACAAGCGTTCTATTGCCCCTTTCCCCTTTTCCCCTGTTCCCCTTTTGTTTTCAAGGCAGCGCGTTTTGAGTTGGGCGCATCCTTAGTTACTCTCTCTTCATACTTCCCCGCTAAAATTTTCAGGAGTTTAAAGAATGAAACCCGCGTTTGCTGTAATTGTTGGTTTGTTAATCGCTGTCTCTGTATCGGCCCAAACCGTAAAGCCGCCAAAAGAAACTGCGATGGACCGTTTTCTGCGTTACGTGAAGATCGACACGCAGTCTGCTGAGGACCAAAACACCGTTCCCAGCACGAAGAAGCAGCTGAATCTTGCCAACCTGCTCGCCAAAGAACTCAAGGACATCGGCGCGCAGAATATCCGCGTCAGTGAGTTTGGAATTGTTTACGCGACTGTGCCCGGCAATCTTCCTGACAACTCAAAAGTTCCGGTTATCGGCTTCATTGCCCACATGGATACGTCGCCCGCCGTATCCGGCGAGAACGTAAACGTCGTCGTTCACAAAAACTACCAGGGCGGTGACATCGTCTTGCCGAAAGACCCAACGCAGATCATCACGGTCGAGAAGAGTCCGGTGCTGAAGGAGTTGATTGGCGACGACATCATCACGGCCGACGGCACTACGCTACTTGGCTCCGATGACAAGTCCGGCGTCGCGGAAGTCATGACCATGGTCGACGTGCTGATGCAAAACCCGCAGATCAAACACGGCGCCATCGCCGTCGCTTTTACACCAGACGAAGAAGTCGGCGGTGGCATTGAGAAGTTTGACGTCAAGGGGTTTGGCGCTAAGTTCGCTTACACGGTTGACGGCGAATCGCTCGGCGAGATTAGTGTGGAAACGTGGAGCGCGCGCACGGCTACCGTCACCTTCAAAGGCAAGAGCACTCACCCGGGCACCGCCAAAGGCATCATGGTTAACGCGATGTACGCTGCTGCCGATTACCTGTCGCGCTTTCCGAAAGACATGTTGCCGGAAACGACGGAAGGTCGCGTCGGCTTTGTGCATCCCTATGCCGGGGTGATCGACGTTGAAGAATCAAGCCTGAAAATCCTTTTGCGTGATTTTGATCTAAGCGGACTCGACGCCAAGGAAAAGATGTTGCGCGACATGGTGACGCAAACGCAGGCAAAATTTCCGGAAGTGAAGATTGCGATCGACGTCAAGCAAGACTATAAGAACATGAAAGAAGTGTTGAAAGACTTTCCGGAATTGACTGACAACGCTATCGAAGCTTCGCAGCGCGCGGGCGTCAAGCCTTACATCAAACCGATTCGCGGCGGCACCGACGGCGCGACACTGACATTTGAAGGACTACCCACTCCGAACCTGTTTACGGGCGGCACAAACTTTCACGGCAAACTGGAATTCAACTCGCGGCGCGGGCTGGAAAAATCAACTGAAACTCTCGTCAACCTCGTGCAGATATTTGCCGAGAAGGGTAAATAGGATTGAGCGAAACTTCTCCCCAGCAACACTATCGCGCCGGCTACGTCGCTTTCATCGGCCGTCCAAACGCCGGTAAATCGACGTTACTCAATCACCTTGTCGGGCAAAAAATCGCCGCTGTCTCCGACAAACCACAGACGACGCGTTTCAAAATTCAGGGCGTAATCACCAAACCGGAAGGCCAAATTGTTTTAGTAGACACGCCCGGCGTTCACAAGCCCGGCTACGAAATGAACCGGCGCATGATGGCGACGGTGCAGGATGCGTTGTTGGGTGTCGATCTCGTCTGCCTGATTCGCGACGCGTCAGTTTCAACCGGCACCGGTGATAAGTTTGTGCTCGAACTGATGCAGCGTTCCCAGAAACCCGCTCTACTTCTGCTCAATAAGATCGACAAACTCAAAGACAAGGCTGCGCTATTGCCGTTGCTCGATTGGTACCAGAATGAATACGACTGGCGCGAACTCATTCCGATTTCCGCGCTCAAAGGAAACGTTAGCGACGTCTTGCCGCAGCAGTTGATCAAACATCTTCCGCAAGGCGAGCCGTTGTTTGAAGAAGACGAGTTGACCGACCAATCAGTGCGCACGATGGTTGCAGAAATTGTCCGCGAGAAGATACTGCGAACTACACAAGAAGAAATTCCTTATGTGACCGCAGTGTTGGTTGAGAAGTGGGACGAAGAACGAGAAGACTTCACGCGCATTCACTGCGCGATCTTTGTCGAACGCGATTCGCAGAAAAAGATTGTGATTGGAAAAGGCGCCGCACGTTTGAAAGAGGTCGGCATCGAGGCGCGCCGCGACATTGAGAGTTTGCTGGGGCATCGTTGTCATTTGGAATTGTTTGTAAAAGTTGAGAAAGACTGGCGCGACAAAGCGCAGCTTTTGAATGACATGGGCATTTCCGGTTGATCCGGGAGCAAATCAAATTCCAATGAGCGCTGTTCAAACAAAGTCGTGGCACGCGTTGGCTGTTCAAGCGGAACCAGTCGCGCGCGAAGCCGTCGAATATGCGCTGATGGAAGCGGGAGCGTTGGGAACTGAGACGGACGACTCAACGGCCGGCCTCACCGAAGTAATCGGTTACTTTGAACAACTCCCAAATCGCGAAGCGGTGCGCGCTGAACTAGCCGAGGCATTGCGCATTTACGAGTTGCCTTCTTCTTCCGTCATAGAGATGAATGTCCGCGAAGTTGCGAACGAAGACTGGTTGGGCAATTGGAAGAAAAGTTGGCGGCCGGTTGAAGTTGGCCGGCTGATTATTGCTCCGCCATGGACTGACGTGCGCGTGGGCGGCGATCGCATTGTGATTCGCATTGAGCCGGGCATGGCCTTCGGAACCGGGACGCATGAAACCACGCGTCTCTGTTTGAAAACCATCATGCGTTTCTTCAAGGGCGCGAGCTTTCTCGATGTCGGCACCGGCACTGGCATCCTGGCAATCGCGGCGGCAAAGCTTTTCCCAAACGTACGCATTGCAGCTTGTGATACCGATCCAGAAGCGATCGAAATCGCAAAAGAAAATGCGCGCTTGAACGATGTTGCCGGACGAATCGATTTTCAGGTCGGCTCGGTTGATGAGTCCGGGAGCAAACCACTCCGGCCTTCCGCAGACTTTGTTTGCGCTAATCTGACCGCCGACGTTATCAGCGGCTTGTTGCCGGCGCTCGTGAGCGCCTCTTGCGGTCGCTTGGTCCTGTCGGGAATTTTGGACACGCAAGTAGATGCGATTGTCGACCAGCTCAATGGAATGGGAAACTCCGGAAACCTGGTGATGATGCAGGACGGTGAATGGGTGGCAATTGTTGTGTAGAACAGACACTCCTGTCTGTCCCTTGTAACGCAAACTGTTAGTTTGCGTGCTTACTTGCTCACAGGCCTTGGGACGAAGCGAGACGCAAACTAAATGTTTGCGTTACAAAATATGACCCGCCGCAGATTTTATGCGCCGCCGAGCGCTTTCAATTCAAAGCTCGATTCTGTAAGTCTCGCCTCTGATGAAGCGCGACATTTGCGCGAGGTGTTGCGCTTACGCGTCGGCGATGAAGTCTGCGTATTCAATGGCGCGGGACAAGAGTTTCGGTGCAGCGTTGAAGAAAGCAGAAAAGATACTGCACGGCTCAGTGTGATTGAGCAGATCGATCCGGCGCGGCCTGAGTCGGCACTGCATCTCACGCTCGCGGTGGCGCTGCTCAAAGGCGAGAAGTTTGATCTGGTTGTTCAGAAAGCTACCGAGTTGGGTGTTTCCCAAATCGTGCCCGTAGTTACCAAACTTGCTGACATTCGTTTGCGAGATGAGTCTGACGGCAGCAAACGCGTGGCGCGCTGGCAGCGAATTGCGCTGGAAGCCGGGAAGCAATCCGGCCGCGCGGTCGTGCCCTCAGTCGCCGTTCCTGTCGCTTTCCCGGCAGTAGTTCAGGAGGATGCCAAGCCGGGAGCGGGACGTCTACTTTTTTCGGAGCGCGATGGACAATCGCTAAAGGAAGCGCCGGGTTTACTAAACGAAGCGACCGACATAACTGCGCTGGTCGGTTCTGAAGGTGGATGGACTGACGAAGAACTCGATCTCGCGCGACAGTACGGGTGGACGATCGTGACGCTGGGCGGACGCACGCTCCGAGCGGAGACCGCTGCGATTGCAGTCGCAGTTTTGCTGCAACATCTCGCCGGCGATCTCGTTTGATAATCAGGAAATGATTACCTTCCTTGATTACAATGAGCCGCAACAAGATCATTCTCTACATCGCGATCATCGCCGGGATCGTCCTCGTACTCGCCTTTGGACTCCAGGTTAAGAAACTTCAGAAACAGGTGCGCTCCTCAGTTGGCATCATCCCTGCAGAATCCAAATCTCGCGAGGACGGCGCTCAAACTGACCTCGATCAGAGTGCTGCTGTAGTCAAAGACCGCCCCACAGTTTTGGTGAAGTTTCGTGCGGGAGTTTCCAAAGCTGCGATCGACGAAATCACAACTCGCTTACACGATCAGGTTGTCGATGAGATTGAATCTGTACCGGGCCTCACCGCGATTCATGATCGCGATGGCAACGGAGACCCGGCAACGATCGCCGCCGAGTATCAAGCGCTCCAGGAAGTTGAGTACGCGGAACCTAACTACGAAATCACGATCGATGCTGCTGGCGACCACACTCCACCGAATGATCCGAACTTCAAAGAGCAATGGTTTCTAACTAACACAAGCGTGCCGCAGGCTTGGGCCACTACGAAAGGTAACGGCGAAATCGTAGTTGCGGTTTTGGACAGCGGCGTTGAATACACTCACCTCGACCTCAGCCATAACATTTGGACGCGACCTGGCGATTTGCCTCCATATCATGATCAGGATCTTGGCACCGTCGACGATGTTCACGGTTACAACGCCGTCGACAACGATGGCGATCCTTTGGACCAGAACGGTCACGGCACTTATTGCGCGGGTGTGATCGGGGCCGAGTGTGGCAACAATATCGGCGTGTGCGGAGTTAATTGGAAAGTCCAAATCATGCCGCTGAAGTTTGTAAACGCCGGCGGCTTTGGTTCGCTCGCCGGCGCCGTTGAAGCGATTAACTACGCAATCGATCGGCGGCGCGCCGGAGTCAACCTGCGTGTGATCAATGCGAGCTGGGGCCTGGGCCAACCTTCGCGAGCGCTTGAAGATGTAATTCGGAAAGCGGCGGAAGCGGGAATACTCTTCGTCGCCTCAAGTGGAAACAGCGGTACCAATAACGATCTGAATCCACACTATCCCGCCAGTTACAACCTCGCAAACATCATTAGCGTCGCCGCCACAGATCGAAACGACGCGCTCGCGCGGTCTTCAAACTTCGGCGCCAAGAGCGTTCAGCTTGCGGCGCCCGGACAAGACATTCTGACAACGGCGCTGGGCAACGAATACGAGAAACGCTCCGGCACTTCCCTGGCGGCGCCGCTGGTTACGGGAGTCGCCGCGCTGGTTTTGTCGGCTCATCCCGGCCTTTCGGTCGATCAGCTGCGCCAGTTACTGCTGGAAACAGCCGACAAATCGCCGGCGTTGCGCGGCAAAGTCTCAACCGCCGGACGCATCAACGCTGCGAGAGCCGTAGCGCACTAGTTTTTTCTCTTGTTTTCCTCATCTCCAGGCGCGCTGAGCGAAGTAATCGAGTCGCTGACTTGCACCAATGGGCGGGATGCCTGATAATCCGATTGATGATTGCCCTGATTCATATTAAATCCGGACCCGATCTTTCAAGGAGAGCATAAAGAGTGAAAGCGGAATTACAGCAACTGGTCGCTCTACAAAAGCTGGATACAAGCATAAGAAAACTACAAGCAGAACTGGACGACATCCCCGAAAGGCGCGCCAAGATCGAAGCAGAATTCGATCAGCGCGCTTTTGAAATTAGGGCCCTCGAAAATCGAAGAGACGAAGCCCGGCACGCGCGCATGCGACTTGAGACCGAAGTCGGTGAACAACGCCAAAGAGTTGAACGGGCTGAACGCAATTTGATGTCGTCGAAGAAACCAGACGAATACACTGCCGCGATTCGCGAAGCTGATGCTGCCCGCAAGCAGATTGCGACTTTGGAAACACAGATTCTTGAACAGATGGAAGCGCTTGAAGCTGCCGAGGCCGCGCTAAACGAACGCGCCGAAGAAGTGGCATCGCTAAACTCGGATCGCGAAGCCAGACTCGCAAGCTTCGACGACGAAACTCGTCAACAAGCTGACCACCTGGCAATCAATAAGACTGAGCGCGAGCGCTTGCTGGCCGCTCTGCCGAAGGCGACTGGCGCATCGTACAATCGCATCGTTGCGCGGATACGCGATGGCATTGCCGTTGCGGAAGCGCGCAATGGCGCGTGCATGGCCTGCTTCATGGCGTTGCGACCGCAGGCGATGGCCCAGGTGCGCAGAGGTGAAGAAATAATTACCTGCGACAACTGCAATCGCATTCTTTATTACGCGCCCTCAGATTCAACAACGGCAAGTCCGACCCCGGCGCAAGAGAAGATGGCCCACACGTAAGATCGTTCTTAGTTTCCGGCGAGCCGGTAGTTTTCTTCATCGGTCCCTTCAAGCAACCGCAGCTTGTCGCAAAATCGCGGCCCAATCAACGAATCATGAAAGTGCTGGTAACCGGTGGCGCCGGTTATATAGGAAGTGTGGTTACCGAAGAGCTGTTGAAAGACGGCCATGAGGTTGTTGTCTACGACAGTCTCTACAAAGGTCATCGCGAAGCCGTTGTTGACGGCGCTGAGTTTGTGCAGGCAGACCTGGCTGATGCGGCAACTCTGCGGGAGACTCTTAGCTCACGGCAAATTGATGCGGTCGTTCACATGGCGGCTGATGCGCTCGTCGGGGAGTCTTGTGCCGATCCGGCAAAGTATTACCAAAACAACGTAATTAATGGGCTGGCGCTGCTTGACGCGATGCGTGATACGAACGTGAACCGGATTGTCTTTTCCTCGACCGGAGCGACCTATGGTCAACCGGAGAAGCAACCAATTGAAGAGACCGCTCCCAATCTGCCGACAAATCCTTACGGTCAGACGAAACTTATTTTCGAGCAGGCGCTGCGTTGGTATAGCGAAGCCTATGGTCTGCAATTCACTGCCTTGCGCTACTTCAACGCTGCGGGTGCGAGCGAAAACTGCGGCGAGGATCATGCACATGAAACTCACCTCATTCCGATCGCGCTTCAAGTTGCCGCGGGCACTCGCGAATTCGTGGAAGTTTTTGGCGAAGACTATCCAACTCCAGACGGCACTTGCATACGCGATTACATTCACATAATCGATCTGGCGCAAGCACATGTTCTGGCATTGAAAGAGATCGAAAAGGTCAACGCCGGTCGCATCTACAATCTTGGCTGCGGTGGCGAAGGTTACAGTGTGAACCAGGTGCTGGAAACAGCGCGCGCAGTAACCGGAAAAGATATTCCCGCTCGCGTTGGGCCGCGGCGTGCCGGCGATCCCGCAGTCTTGATCGCGAGCTCTGAAAAGATAAAGCGTGAGCTTGGTTGGAATCCGCAGTTTCAGAACTTGCACGTGATCATTGAGTCGGCCTGGCGCTGGATGCTCCGTCATCCGCATGGCTATTCCAAGTGAAGTGTCATGGCAAAAGCAAAAGCAAATTCGCGCAGCCCGTCGCCGGGGAAAAGTTCGAAAGCAAAGCCAGACGCTTTGGGAGTCGAAGAGTTTCTCGCGCTCAAACAACCGAAGGGCGATCTCACGATTGAGGTTGAAGGGCAAAAGGTTTCGCTGACGAGCCTCGATCGTGTCTACTGGCCCGACGAAAAGCTCACCAAGTTTGACTTGCTTTGCTACTACCTGCGCGTCAGCGATCAGCTGCTGCCGTTTCTCAAGAATCGTCCAGCCATTCTGCAGCGTTGGCCTCGCGGCGTTAATGCGCCGATGTTTTTTCAGCAGGACCTGACGAACCCGCCGCCGTTCATCAAGACAGTGCACCTGACAAATCAGGAAGGTCGCGAACTCGACTACGCAGTTTTCACGACTACTGCTTCCCTGCTTTACTTCGTCAACCTAGGAACGATTGAACAACATCCCTGGAATTCGACTACAGCAAAGTTAGACAAACCTGACTGGATCGCAATTGATCTCGATCCCAAAGAAGCTTCATGGCAGCACGTGTTGGATGTGGCGCTCGTCACCAAGTCAGTCTGCGACGAATTGGGATTGGCCGCATTTCCGAAAACGTCAGGTTCGTCGGGCCTGCACATTTATGTGCCGTTGACGCCAACAGCCGGGTACGACCGCGTCGCGGAAATCGCAAACTTGTTGGCGGGCGAGGTGACGCAAAGAGTGCCGCAGATCGCGACGCTGCAGCGCGCGCTCGCGAAGCGCAAGAAGGAACAGGTCTACGTTGACTGGATGCAGAATGCGCGCGGGAAGAGTTTGGCAGCAGTGCTCACTGCGCGAGCCAAACCGAAAGCGACTGTCTCGATGCCATTGACCTGGAAACAAGTTGAGCAGGGCGTGAAGATTTCCGACTTTACAGTCAAGAATGTTCCTGCCCTGCTCAAGAAGAGCGGTAATCCCTGGGCCGACTTTTTCGAGAGTCGCCAGAAATTAAAGTTGAAATAACGCGAAACTGCTTTACGCGTTTACGGTTTGATCTTCACGCCTGCCGTAAACCGCAAGCCGTCTTCCCTTCCGTGACTGAAGAAGACGGGCAGATAATCGACTTGTCCGGCGCGAATGTCGACGTGATTGCTGGCCTTGATATCCAGGCCGCCGCCAACCGCCATCGCAAACGCAGTTTCGTTAGTGTCAGGACAACTGAAGTCGCCATTGTGGAACTTGGCCTGATACCGGGCAACGCCAAACAGCGCGTGTGCATACGGGATGAACGCCGAAGAGTTGCGCCAGTTGAAACGCGGTCCGCCCAGTAGCAGATATCTGGACAAATGGCCGTGGAACTGGCGACCGGTCAAGCCATCGACAAAGTCAGTGTTCGCGAAGGTAGCCGAGAAATTTCCGACCAGACCAACGTGCCGGTTGATGTTGGCCACAACTTCGGTGCTGAAGCCGTTGTAGGGAATGCGCTCAGACCCAAAGTCGACGCGCTGAGTGGTGCCGTTGCTGTTAATGGCCAGGCCCCGGCGATCCAAACGGTCGGCGCCATTGTTGGCCCGCTCATGAGCGTAACCAATGAAGAATTCCCAATGGGAATAGTCGCTCTGGGCAAAACCTGCAGGCGCGCAGACGAGTAGGATCGCGAATAGCAGTAGTAGCTTACGCATAGGCGGTAGTCCTCCTTGATGATTTCCCATCACCGGGGTACCCGCGCGAGCCGCCTCGCTCGGGACTAAATACTTAAAAGACTGTGGTGATAAGAAAAATAGGAATCCGCACGTGTTTCCAATTTTTCCTGTTGATTAGCCGTTTATTGAAAAGGGACACCGTTTTATCATGGACATGAATACGCAGGCAAGATCAAACAGAGTCGGGTTGGTGAAAGACTTTGAAAGGAACGATCGAGTGACTATTGGGACCGCGGGCGTCTCGCCCACAATGAGCGTCAAGCGCGAAAAGAACTTCGAGAAAAGCGTCTTGGTGTGCTTGATTTTGGTCGTGTGTTCGTTCCAGGTCGCAGCCCAACAACCAACGAAAACTCCAGCTCGGAGTCTTCCAAAAGTTTCGTCAACGTCGCAGTCCACGCCAGCCGCGTCGAGCGCTCAAAACGATGTCCAGCAACTTCTCGCTGCCGGCCAGGCTGCGCACGAACAAGGCCGCTTTGACGACGCGATCCGCAGCTTCAATCGTGTAATCGCGTTATCAGCAAATCAACCGCGCACGGCGGCGATGGCAAACTTCAGAATCGGAAATGTTTACATGGCCCAGGGCAAATTTGGCAACGCCCAGTTTGCCTTTGAGCAGGCCGTGGCGCTCAACCCTTCTGACGCTGAAAGCTACAACAACCTCGGTGAAGCGTTGGGTGAGTTGAAACAATACCCGCGAGCTCTTGAAGCTTTCAACAAAGCAATCAGCCTCGATCAGAAACTACTCAAAGCGAAATACAACCAAGCGGTCAGCTACGATCGCATGGGCAACTTTAAGTATTCAGAGTTTGTCTTTCGCAGTTTGATCAAGAGTAATCCAAACTACTCACTCGCTTACGACGGGCTCGCGGTCACGCTCTCCAAAGCAGGACGCGCGAAAGAGGCGATCCCCTTTCACGAAAAAGCAATCGCGCTCGATCCGCGCGAACCTTCCTACTACTTCAACTGTGCGATTAGCTACCTGATGATGGGCAATACCGCGAAAGCGATGGAGCAACAGGACAAACTGAAAGCAATTGATCCCGCCATCGCCGATCGACTCGCCAGCGTGATCGTGAAACACCAAATGTAATTGAGATCTCCGCTACTCGCTGGCAGCCACCGCTGCTTCTCGGGCAGGTTGCAAGTGATGCAACTCACTCGCGTCGATCAGGTTGAGTCCCTTCTCGCGCACGTTTCTGAATCCCGGAACAATCTCTCTTTCAAATGGCTGCATGCCATTGAAGTCGCGCCGGTGACCGGTGAAGTCGAGATAGAGATGCTTGCGTGTGAAGCGATCCGGCACGCCGGCAAAACGCGCGATTGGATACTTGATTACGTCGCCGAACAATCGCTTGCCCATCTTGCTGTAATAAATAGGCACGCCGAGTGAAAACTTTGCGTTCAGGCGCGTGTGGCCGCCCTTCCAGAATTCGAGATTGTAGCGCCAGCAGGTAAAGAAAAATTCCCACTGCAAGTCAGTCATTTCGATCAACTTGGCGCTGGCTTTCTTCTGCATGCGTGTATCTTCCAAAGGCACAAAGAAGGTCGGCACAAACGTGCCCTTGGCGTTGCGCAAGTCGTAAAGCAAATCGAGCGACTGCTTGGTGTCTTCCGCAGTCTCTCCGGGCAGACCAAGGATGAATGTACACATCGGGAAGATGTTATGACGGTTCAGCGTTTCAATTCCCTTCAGCACAACGTCGCGCCATTGGTGTGCCTTGTAGGGATAGGCCTTCCCTTTCATGTAGGTATCGAAGAGCCGGGCGCTGCCAGTTTCCAAACCGATAATCGGATCGGCCGCGCGCTTGTCCGGGTGCGTCGAGCTCGGATGCTGCACATGTGAATATGGAACGAGCAAAGGCGCCAGTCGTTCAACGATCGTTGGATCTTTAACAACCGGTGCGATGGTGATGTGCGAACTTTGGATCATCTTGATGCCGGGCACACTCACAACGCCTTTGAAGAGGCGTTCCAGCGCCGGCACGTTAGTCTCAAAGTTTGGCAACTGCTCGTAAAGAAACATGTCCTCAGACGCAAGTAGCACGCTGTCTGCGCCTTCGCTCGCGTTTATGCGCGCGCTTTCGAGAATGTGTTCCAACGGAAATGAGCGTCCGACTTTCGTCGCCGGGCCACAGAACTGGCAGCCGCGTCCACAGCCGCGCGTGATCTCAACCACTCCGAAAGTTGAACGATGGCGAACAACCGGAATCTCATCTACCGTTGCCTGCATGTCTTTCGGCACTTTGATGATACGCGGCAACGTCGGATCGCCCTGCATGATGCGTTTGAAGATGTCGTTGAACACGCGCTCGACTTCACCATCGATCAGGTAGTCGATCTTAAACTCATCGAGGCGGCTCGCTTTCTCGAGTTGCCACGCCCCTGGTCCACCCACCACGATCTTCGGTTTGTACTTCTTGATGATCGGGTGCGTAACAATCTTGAGAAACTCAGCCGCGTTCAACGGCATCAGATTTTCACCAAACAACTTGGCGTAGATTTCGGTCGCGTAAGAAATGCCCAGCGGGTTGTGGGCGTGAATAGCCAGCACTTTCGTTTCCGGCCCGACAAACTTTTCCAGGTTATCGCAGTAGCAGGTGACCACGTCTTCTTCGGCGTATTCGCGCAGCAGCAGTGTCTCGACCATGCGCAGACCGTTTGGTACAAACTTCGCGCGGCCATCCGGCCACGACTCATTTGCAAACGAAACTTTATTGAAGATAGTGTTGCTGAGCTTGACCGGAACGGCAGCCGACATCATCTGTTGCCAGATGCTGTGGTTCCATTCGCTCGCTTCGGTGGACGAAGCGGTCAGAACAATCAAAGGTGAAGCCACGTTCGAAGCCTCCTCGAGAATTGGGGTCAGTCAAACTGGTTCCTGGTTTGACCAGATTGGAACTCTTCAAAGGCTGCTACTGAGAATCAAGCAGTGGCCGGATTTTAGCATCAGGTTTTTGAGTTAACAACAAGTCTGGCGTTTTTGTTGAGTTTGTCAGCGCCCGGATCGTTGAAAGTTCCGCTCCGACTAGGCGCTATTCAGTGACCTTGCCGCCTCTCACGCCAGCGGTCGCACAGATCGACGGCAGCTGACGGCCAGTCGGGAAACTGAAAGGTGAAGCCCGATTCAAGCAGCCGCGCCGGGACCACGCGACGGCTCTTCAGCATGAGCTCTGTCTCACTACGCAACGCAAACGCGCCAAGCTCCAGCATCCAGTTGGTCGACGGTAGGCCAAACGGGATTCCCCAGGCTTTTCGCAGCGCTTGCATAAACTCAGAGTTTGGAAGCGGGTTCGGCGCTGCGATGTTCACCGGGCCGTCCATGTCTTCATGCTGAATCAACCACTCGAGCGCGCGCACGAAATCATGATCATGAACAAACGAAACATACTGTTTCCCGTCGCCGAACCTGCCTCCCAATCCGAGGCGCACCAATCCCAGCAGCATGTCGAATGGCCCATCGGCTTCCGGGCTCATCACGATCGCCGAACGCAGCAGGACTTTGCGCGTGTTTGGTGTAGCGGCGGCATTGAGTTCGCGTTCCCACTTTTTCACCACGTCGATGCTGAAACGCCACGTTTCCGGCGCACCCGGCTCGGAGCCGCCGATGATTCCGATCGCTTCGTCGTTTGGCGCATCGTAGCGATGCGCATAGAGCGTCGCAGTGCTGGCTTGCAACCAAACGCGCGGCGGTTTTTTTGCTTCGGCGATCGCTTGTCCAACAATTTGTGTTGAGTTTACGCGCGAGTCGGTGATGATGCGACGGTTCTCAGGAGTGTAACGACAGTTGACGCTTTGCCCGGCAAGATTGATGACAACCTCGGCGCCTTCTATTTCAGAAGTCCATTCGCCGCGCGTTTCACCGTCCCAACTCACGACGCGCCAGGGTTGCGCGTCAGTATGTTTGCGACTCAAGACAACGACGTCATCGCCACGTTTGTGAAACGCCTCGGCGAGAACGGTGCCAACGTGTCCAGAGCCACCCGGGATGACTATCTTCATAATTGCCAAACCGAACTTCACAACGCGTGTTGCTGCGGCGGAGACGGTCTGATCGTTCAACCGGCGAGTCCGCTCGCGTTCACGTGTGCGGCCATCTTCGTCGCGATCGCTTCGGCTGTTTCACCGTCGGCTACGGACAAGCGCAAATCTGCGAGTTCATAGACTGGGCGGCGGGCGTTGTAAAGTTCCTTAGCGGCAGCACGCGAACGCGCCAGCGGACGCGTCTCCCCTGCCGCCTCAATACGCGACCAGCACAGTTCAAAGGGCGCGTCGAGCCACACCGTAAACGCTCTTGAATCCGCAATCAGCTGTCGGATGTTTGCCACTGTCCAGGCGCCGCCGCCCAACGCGATGACCAATGCCGGTCCTTGCCGCAACACGCGCTCCAGCATTTCCGTCTCCAGCTCGCGGAAGCTGGCTTCGCCGTCTTGAATGATTATTTCCTGCGGAGTGCGGCTGTGATGCAGTGTGATCAGTTCGTCAAGGTCGACCGCGGCGCACCCAAGCCTGTTTCCGAGCTCCTCAGCAACAGTCGACTTGCCCTTTCCAGCACATTGGGATCCTAAGCTTAGAATTCCACGTGGACAAGTTGTCGCGG
>JADMIO010789711.1_pt1 | contig 58718 bp, 45 predicted proteins | sample 8958161 | NCBI WGS metagenome assembly JADMIO01 (sample SAMN16585339, study PRJNA669376) | soil metagenome | isolation source: Crop rotation soil | place: USA: Cullars Rotation, Alabama | collected 2011
CCGCGACAACTTGTCCACGTGGAATTCTAAGCTTAGGATCCCAATGTGCTGGAAAGGCGCGTTCGCTGTGCTGTTCATGGCGGCAAACACCCCCTTTGCCGACTTTCCCCAGCTTGCCGCCCTGCACAGCAGTGACGGATTTTTGCCCCGGCAGTTGACCTATCGCGGGCGTCGCCTCGTCTTTACGTGGGGGATATACACGCTCTCCGGCGCGGCGATTCTGCTCGTCGCCGTCACCGGCGCGCTCGTGACCAACCTGATCCCGCTCTATGCCATCGGCGTGTTCTTGGGCTTCACGATCAGTCAGGCGGGCATGGCGCGGCGCTTCTGGCGCGCCGGTCACGTCAAACCGGGGGAATTCACGTGGGGCTTAGAGACGAAAATCTTCTACGATCCGCGCTGGATGCTCAAGCTGGCGGTCTCCGGGATCGGCGCGGTGGTCACCTTCGTCGTCATGATTGTCTTCATCATCACCAAGTTCACCGACGGCGCGTGGATGATCGTGCTGCTCATCCCGGCGCTGGTGTGGGTCTTCTTCCGCATCCACCGTCACTATAAGGAGACAGCGGCGCGTCTAAAGCTGCACGATGTCCCGGTCTTCTCGCAGAAGCCAATCGTCTTTGACCCGCTGAAGCATAAGGAAGTCGCGATTTTCCTGTGCGATACTTGGTCGAAGCTCTCAATCGAAGTCGTCAACGCCATCCTTCGACGCGGCGTGCCGATGCGCATCGTTCATATGGACGTAGATACCAAGCGCACTGAAGCGTTTCAGAAACGCAGTCAGGAAATCATTGACGCCAACGGCTGGGGATCTTCGACGATCAGCGTGATCGAAGAACCCTACCGCGACCTCTATCAGAGCGTCGCCAACCTGCTCAGGACGATGCGCGGCGAATACCCCAACGTCTATCTGCACATCTATATCGGGGCGCTGCGGACGCGCTTTCCGTACAACCTACTGCACATGTCTACCGACCGCTTCCTGCGCGATGCGCTGCTGGAATCAGACGACGTATCGCTGAACATCAAGCAGATCAATATCGACACCCTGCCTCTTCCCGCAGACTTCAAAGTGACCTTCGAGCACGCCACCGACCATCACGCGCACGAGCAGCAGGAAGCCGATCATCTCGCCCAACCCGCCTAACTCCCCTTACCCCTCCGCTCTCGTTTTCTCCCCCTCTCCAACGTGTTGGAGAGAGGGTGCCGACCGAAGGTCGGACGGGGTGAGGTTCACTCATCCGCGAATCGGTAGCCGATACCGTGTTCGTTGAAGATGAAGCGCGGCGCCGTGGTCACCGATCGGCTGTCGCCGAGCTTGCGGCGTAAATTATTCACGTATACCCTGACGTACTGCTCGGGGTTGGCGCTGCTCACCTGCCCGAGCGCTTTTTCGACCAGAATCTCGAACGGGATCACCCGCCCCGGGTTCGTCGCCAGAAACGTCAGCAAACCATATTCCCTCGGCGTTAGGTGAATTTCATGATTCATCAGCGTTACCCGCCGTTTCAGCAAGTTGATCGTCAGGTCGTAGACGTTGATCTCGCCGACAAGCGCATTTGGGTGTTTGAAGGTGCTGCGACGGACAACGGCGCGCATCCGCGCTTCCAGCTCGTCGATGTCGAACGGCTTGGTCACGCAGTCATCCGCGCCCGCGTTCAGTGCGGTCAGCCTCGTCGCTTTGTCATCCACTTCCGCCACAATAATCACCGGAATATCCCCGATTTCGCGGATGCGACGGCAGAGCGCCAGCCCTTGCGCACTCGTCTCGCTGCTGATCCCCAGCAAAATGATGTTCGGCAGCTTGCGCGCCGCCGCTTCATAGGCGGCGTCTGCCGTTTCCGTCACCAGAATGTCATAGCCATAGCCCGCCAGCCCGCGCTGAAGCAGCTTGCGGACGCCGGGGTCGTCGTCGTACACGAGGACGCGCAGAAAAATTCGGTTGCTCACGCTGATCCCATAACAGCCGTGGAAAGACAAGCTTTTCAACCTAAGTATAGAAGCCTCGGAATAAGCGCAGGGTCATTGTTGGCGGCAGATCGATCAAAAATGGATCAACGTCTTCCTGACCCCATTCCTAAAACAAAAAGGACTGTCCGCAAACCGTCCTCATGCTTGATTCAACGACCTATAGAGACGCTTCTCTGAGGCGTCCCTTTACACCCATATTCCGCTCCACCCAGCTCCCCTCTCCCGTGGCACGGGAGAGGGGTCGGGGGTGAGGGGAGTCGCTCTACCCGTTTCGCTTTTTCTCTCCCCCTCTCCATCGCGATGACCAAAGGGAACATCGAAGATATGGATAGGGGGTCGGGGGTGAGGTCTCCTTGAGGTTACCCCCTAAACCACGCCACGTAGTTCAATGCCCGTCCCATCGCTACGCCGGTGGCTTCCGGCGTGACCTCCACGGGCGGAGTCTCCTCCGGCGGAGGCACAGCCAGCGTCTCCGTCGGCGTCGCGGTAATGTCGATGATCGGCGTTTCCGTCGGCGTCTCGCCCACGATCTCAGTCGGCGTCAGCGTCGGCTCGATCGGCGTCTCCGTGAGCGTCGGTTCAACAAGCGTTGCCTCAGCCGTCGGGGTCTCCGTCGGTGACGCCTCGATCGTCGGCGCGGGCGTGCTGGTCGGCGTCCCGGTCAGATCCGCTCCGGCGATTCCGCCAGAGCCGCCGCCATCGGAGTTTTGATTTTCAAAGCTGCCGGAGTCGCACAGCGTGAACGCCGGGCGCGTCTGTCCGATCGCGTCCACATCCACCGTTCCGAGGAACGACGCGCAGTCGCCGGTATTGATTGCCACACTGGTATCGCCGATCGGATGAACCAGCGGATGGGGCGGCTGGAGCGCACCCAACTCGAAGCTCGCCGCTGGTGAGAACGGCACGCCGCACGAGTCATCGCTGCTCAGGTTCGCGCCGTTGTTCGTGTTGAGCACCGGGGAGCAGTTCGTACCGTTCGACACGAAGATCGAGCTTTCGGCGGCGTTCGTCCCCGAACCGGAGCGCACAATCCCCGCGACGCCGTTGTTCGCGATCGTCGTGAAGGCGATCTCGACCGATCCTTGGCTCACGATGCCCGACGCGGTATTACCCGATACGGTCGAATTGATCATCGTCAGCTTGTCCGCCGCGCAGCCCACATAGCCATGCGGGATTTCGCCAGTCGTATTGGCGATTGTGCTGCGCGTCGCCGCTGTCGTGCCGCAGGAGTAGACGCTGCCGCTCAGCCCCGTCGTGTTACTGATGACGCTCACCCCGGACATCGACATCTGTCCGGCATTGTAGATCGCGCCGCCATTGCCGCCGCTCGTATTGCCTTGGAAGATCATTCCGTTCAAAACGGCATCAACCGTCGAGGCGGTGTAGATCGCGCCGCCCTGCCCGCTGGCAAAGTTGTTCAGCACGTTGTTATTGCCGAAGCCGAGGTGGCTGCCAGTGTGGTAGATCGCGCCGCCGCTGCCGCTCGGAGCGGAATTTCCGTTGAGTTCGCCGTCGACGACGTCGAGGATTCCGGCGCTCAGGAACGCGCCGCCGTTGGTTCCAGCCGGGGCGCGCCCACCGTTAAACTGTAAGGAGAAGGTCAGCAGGTCGCCCGTGCTGCTCACCTCGAAGAAGCGGAAGCTTGGCGCGTCGGCATCGCGGGTCAGGTGCGCGAGATTGTAAATGTCGATGGCGCTGGTGATCACCGGCAGCGCGTTCCCGGTCGATTCGTACGGCGCTGTGAACATGAACGTCGTATCCGGTTCGATGTGCAGCGTGTTCAGACCGGGATAGTTCACTTCGTCGTTCGCCAGCTCAATCGCGCAGATGAATTCGTCTATCGTCGTGATCGGGTCCGGGATAGCGGGCGCGCAGCCGGTAAAGGGTGTCGCCGTCTGGTTCTCATACGCGCCGGGGTCGCAGTTCGTGCCCGTAGGGGCTGGGCGGGTCATGTCGCGTTGATCCACCGAGACGCCGCCGCCCGTGACGGTCGTGCAGTCGGTCGCGGTACTAATCGCGACGCTGCTGTCGCCGAGCGCATGGGTCTTCGTCGGTCCGCCGTTGTTTGTCAGTGTCGAGTTCAGCGCCAGTTGAGCCGCTGTCACCGCCGTCGCCGCGCCGCACGAGGCGTCATCCGCGAAGTTCACGCCTGACAGGTTGAGTGTCGTCACGGCGCACTCCGCGAGGCTGTTCCCGGCGACGATCGAGTTCTTCAGGTTGACCGTGCCGCTGCCGCTCAAGCCGTTGCCGGTGTTGTAGACGACCGTAACGAATGAGGCGTTGACCGACCCGGCGCTGCGGATGCCACCGCCGCTGTTGCCGGAGAGCGTATCGTTCACCAGCGAGGTCAGGTCACTCCCGCAGGCGTCGATGCCACCCGCTGCGGGAGCAGTATTGCTGGAAACCGAGCTCAGGATAATGCTGGGCACGATGACCGGCATACAGGTGTAGATACCGCCGCCCGAAGTCCCCGCCGTGTTTCCTTCGATTACCGCGTGCTCGACATACCCACCGCCGGACGTGGTTGCGAGGTACAAACCACCGCCCACGCCAACCGCATCATTCCCCACGACAGACGTATAGGTAATGTTGTACGAACCGGATGCCGAGACGGAATAGACGCCCGCGCCTTGGTTGGCGTCATTGTCGGTAATCGCCGTGCCAACGACGGTCAGCGTGCCACCCTCCGCGCCGAAGTAAACGCCGCCACCATTCGTGGTGGCGGTGTTGTTCGACAGGGTTGATGCATTCATTGTGAGCGAAGCAGCCCCGGTGCCGTCGATGGCGATCGCGCCGCCATTGCTAGCCGAGTTGGTATCCATCCCAGTCGAAAACACTTGGACGAAGCCATTGGTCGTGTACACCGCGCCGCCTGCGCCATCGGCGGTGTTGTTGTCCAGCGTCGCATTTTGGAAGAGCACCGTCCCGCTGCTGATGTTGGTGACCGCGCCACCCGTCGAGTCCGACGAGTTGCCGTCGAAGGTGACGCCGACGATTTCGCCGTCCGACGTATCGCCGAAAATCACCCCGCCGCCATCAGTGAACGCGCTGTTACTGGTGAAGCTGCCACCGTCGAGATCGAGGAACGTCGAGCCCAAAGCGGCAACCGCGCCGCCATACACGGCGATATTGTTATCGAACGTCGTCGTGCCGATGGTCGCGGTCGTATTGGTCAAAAGGATTGCCCCGCCATACCCGATGCTGAAATCCGCCGAGTTGAAGGAGAAGCTCGAACCGGTGATGCTCAGCGTGTTGCCCGACTGGTAAATCGCCCCGCCGAGGGTGGCGCTGTTACCGGTCAGCGTCGAGTCCGTGATCGTCAGGATGCCCTCGCTGTAAACCCCCGCGCCGTAGTCCGCGTTGAGGTCAGCGCCGTCGAGCGTCAGGTTGTCCAGCGTCAGCGCGCCATCGACCGTGACTTGGAAGAAGCGCAGGTAGAACTCCCCGCCCAGCCTGTGCAGCGTCGCGCCGTTGCCGTTGATCACAATATCGCTGGTGATCGGCGGAACCGCGTTGAGTGCATCATAGGTGGTCGCGAAGTCGAATACGCCGCCGGATGCCAGATTCAGCGTGTCCTGACCGGGGAAGTTCGTCTCGTCGTTCGCCAGTTCGATCGCGCAAATGAGTTCGTCATTGTTCGTGATCGGGTTGGCGATCGTCGTGCAGGTATCGCCGGTCGAGGTCTGGTTCTCGTAAGCGCCGGGGTCGCAGTTCGTACCGCTTGGCGCGGGGCGCGGTTCGCCGCGCTGATCGACCACGATCGTAAGCCCTGTAAAGTTCGTGCAGTCGGTCGCCGTGCTAATGGCGACGCTGCTGTCGAACAGTTCGTGCGTGTGCGTCGGTCCGCCATTGTCCGCCAGCGTGCTGTTGACGCCGATTGCCGCCGTCGTCGCCACCGTCACATTACTGCCAGAGCCGCAAGAAGCATCGTCCACGAAGTTCATGCCGCTGGCGACCGGGATGCTGCCCGTGCATTCCGTCGCGTTGTTGCCGGTGAGGATCGTGTTCTTGATCGCCTGTGTGCCCGCCCCTGTCAAAGCGCCGCCGAAGTTGTACCCAACCGTGACGAATGCCAGACTGAGCGCTCCCTCGCTCTCGATCGCAGTCCCGGTGTTGCCGGAAAGCGTCGTGTTCAGCATGCTGCTGTCGTCCGTCGCGCAGTTGTGGAAGCCGCCCCCCGTCGTCGCCGAGTTGTTAGAGAGCGTGCTGGCTTCGATCGCGGTAAAGCCGGTCGTAGTCGTACAGCTGTAGATCGCGCCGCCGCTGCCCGCTACATTGTTCGTGTCGAAAGTGCTGTTGATGACGCTGAGCTGCGTCGTGCCCTCGGCATAGATCGCGCCGCCGTTTTCCGCATCATTGCCCGTGAACGTCGATGAGGTGACGATGATGGTCGCATCGACTGCGTAGATCGCGCCGCCGTAGCCGGTTCCGCTGAATGCCATCGAATTGCCAAGGTCGGAGTTGAACACGTTGAGCGTGCCGCCCAATTGGTAGATCGCGCCGCCGCGTGGCGCATCGTTATCGCCGAACGTGACGCTGTTGAGATTCAACGTGCCTTGGCTGGAAACGACACCGCCGTAGTTGCCGCCGGTCACCTGCCCGTCGAACGCCCTTAGGCTGTTCAGGGTGAGTGTGCCGCTCGGCGCGACCTCGAAGTACCGCAGTTCGGTCTCGCCGCCTGTCCAGTCGAGAGTGCTGCCACTGCCATTGATCAGGATGTCGCTGGTGATGACCGGCAGCGCGTTCGGATAATCATCGCCCGGACCGGGGAACGTGTAGGTCGCCCCGTCCAGCAGATTGATAGTATCCTGACCGGGGTGCCCGACTTCATCGTTCGCCAACTCGATCGCGCAGATGAATTCGTCAACCGTCGTGACCGGGTTAGGAATGGTGACGCAGTCGCCCGGTCCGACCGTGATCTGGTTTTCGTAGCTGCCCGCATCACAGTCCGTGCCGCCCGGTGCGGGACGCGGCAGGTCACGCTGGTCGGTCGTCAACAGATCCCCTTCGCCGAACAGCACTGCGCAGTCAGTTACCGTACTGATCGCGACGCTGGTATCGCCAAGCGCATGCGTTTCGGTCTCACCACCGTTGTTTTGCAGCGTCGGGTCGAGCGCAAGCTCCGTAATGGTGGCAGTCGTTGCATCGCTGCATGTATCGTCGGTATCGAAGTTGACGTCGCTCGTAAAGAACGATCCGCTGCATTGCGCGCCGCTGTTCCCAGCGATGATCGAAGCTTTCAGATAGCTGTTTGTGCCTGCTGTGGACACGCCGACGCCATCGTTGTCGGTGACCGTCGTAAAGTCGACAAAGACCTCGCCAAGGGTCAGGATACCACCGCCAGCATTACCGGAGACCGTCGAGTTGAGCAGGGAGATTTCGCTTCCGGCGCAGCCATAGATGCCGCCGATGCTCTCCGATGACGTGCCTCTGGAAACCGTGCTGAAGGCGATGTTCGTCATGAAATCGCAGATGTACAAACTGCCGCCTTGATTGCTGGCGCTGTTACCATCGACCGTCGTGTGGTCGATCGTGACGTTGTTGTCCGCCCAGATGCCGCCGCCGTTCACCGCCGGGTTGCCGTTGACCGTCGAATGTTGGATTGTCAGGTCGCCTTCGCTCGGCGAGAAGTAAATGCCGCCGCCATCGCCGCTCAACGCCCGGTTGAAACTGATGTCGCTGCCATCAATGTTGACGTTCGTCGTGCTACCCGTGACGTGGATCGCGCCGCCGTTGCCGTCGGTGTCGTTGTCGGTGAGCGACGAATTCGTTATCGTCAGCGTGCCCCGGTTGATGGCGATCGCGCCGCCGCCGTCCGAAGCATTGTTGAAGGTGAACGTCGAGTTGACAATCTCCAGCGTCCTGCCGCCGCCCTCTTGATAGATCGCCCCGCCGAGCCCGTCCGGCGCGTTGTTGCCGGAGAAATCGACATTGTCGAGATGCATCGAGCCTTGGCTCAAGATCGCGCCGCCGGGGCTCCCTGCCGCGCCGTTGATGAACTCCAGATTGCTCATCGTCAGCACGCCGGTCGTCCCCACCTCGATAAAGCGGAGCGGAGGCGGCGTGATCTTGCCACGGTAGATCGTGGAGTTATTTCCGGCGATCGCGATGTCGGTCGTAATTAAGGGCAGAGCCGTCTCACCGCTGCCATCATACGGACCCTCCGCCGCGAACAAGCCGCTCGGCGCGAGGTTCAGCGTATCTTGACCGGGGTGCGTGATCTCGTCGTTGGCGAGCTCGATCGAGCAGATCAGCTCCTCCATCGTCGTGATCGGGTTGGGAATGCCCGCGCCGCACGCATCGACCGGCGTTTCGGTCGGTGTGGGCGTGAAGGTCTCCGTCGCGGTGGCGGTGAAGGTTTCCGTTGCCGTCGCCGTAAACGTCTCGGTTGCTGTGGCGGTGAAGGTCTCGGTCGCAGTCGCTGTAAACGTCGCTGTTTCCGTCGGCGTAGAGGTGAACACGCTTGTATCGGTCGCCGTCGCCGTGAAGGTTGCCGTTTCCGTCGGCGTAGACGTGAACACGGAGGTAGCAGTCGCCGTCGCGGTGGCAGTGAACGTCTCTGTCGAGGTTGCGGTGAATGTGGCAGTTTCAGTGGCGGTGGAGGTGTTTGTTGCCGTCTCGGTCGCCGTCGCCGTATTCGTCGCGGTGTCAGTAGCCGTCGGCGTGAACGTTGCGGTATTGGTGAAAGTCGCCGTGCTCGTCTCCGTAGGCGTAAACGTGAACGTCGAGGTCGGCGCTGGCACGACCTGCGTATTAGTCGGGAAAGGCACGCTCGTCGGCGTCAGTGTTGGGAGCGGCGTATTGGTGATGAAGCCGCCGGTCACCGGGCGCAGTGTGTTCACCGGCGTCGGTTCGCCGTCGGGCAGCTCAATCTCGTAGTTCAGGACGATGCCCTCGAAGCCGCCGAACTGCGCGCGGAGGACCTCCGGCGGCAGGTCTTCAAAACCGAACCACGGGCAGCCCCCGATCACTTTCGCGTCATTCGGGTCTCCGGCAAGCGCGATGTCCGCTGGCTCGGCAAGGCAGCGGAAGGCGCGTGACCCCGCCGGGACAACCTGTTCGTCGTCCGTATCGGGGTTCAGGATCGCCTCGCCGTCCAGCGTCGTGACTTCCAGCAGCGCATAAATTGGTTCGGTGAAGCCAAAGCGTTCTTGCAGCGCCCGTGCCTGATCCGGAGAGATCTCGATCACACGCAGGACGATCGTCGAGCCGAGGCGGATATCCGCCCCATTCGTGCTGATATCGACGTGGATGTTCTGCGGTCCCTGCACGATCAGCGAATCTGGCGCTTCGACGCAGTCCGTCTGACCGATATTGGTGCGCAGGTAGAAGGCTTGACCGGTCGTCCGGGTCTCCGGTCCGACGATGCCGAGACCGGACAGATCGACCCCGCCCGCCAGTGTGCCGACCGCGATCCAGCCGGGAAGTCCTTGATAGACGACGCGGACGAAGCCGCCGTCGGAGCTGATTGCATCGGCTTGAAGATTCGTGTTTTCCGGCACGAAGCCGACCAGATCGGCATCGACGCGCGGTTGGTAGTAGAGGTTGCCGCCCGCCGCCGCCGTCACCACGATGATCTCGCCCGGCACGTAGGCGTTTTCTGAATCGACTTCGTTCTCGATCTCTGCATCGCCGAGCAGCATCAGTACGACGTTCTGCCCCGGCAGCGTATCCGGCAGGTTCGCCTGAATGCTCAGCAGCGCGATGCCCCAGTCGTTCAGGTTCGTGCGCAGCGGGCTGGTCGCGATTGTGGTCAGGGTATTGATTGAGGCGCGTTCGTTTGGCGCGGAGAAGAAGCCTTCGGGCTGCGGCTGGGTGAAGCTCGCCAGTACGGTATTGTAACCATAGCAGGCGCTGTTGCGGTCGAGAAAGCCGCAGTTGTTGCCAACGGTTTCAAGCGCCTGCTGAATGAAATTCGAGCAGACTTCGACGCCAGTATCCGTCTGCGCGGCGAGGGTAACCCCGAACGCCAGCAGGGTAATGATCATCGGAATGAGCAGCAGACGTACGCGCATCTATAATTCCCCATGTGACCGCTACAGCGGTATCGCATTAGAGAATTATAACTATTCCATGGGGTGAAGCAATTCGTCAAACGATTAGGAAATAACCGAAATGTCTATATTTTTCTAGTTTGACCCCCGTCATCCTCCACTTAATTCCCCTCTCCAATGATGAGGGCTGAGGGGGTCAGGGGGTGAGGTTTTATCGGTGAGGTCAGAGGAATTTCACCCAACGCCCGATCTCTGCCCCTTCCACCACCTCAAAGCCGACGCGCTGGTACACCGGTACGCCCATCTCCGACGCGAACAGCACCCCGTAGCGCATCCCCATCTCGCGCGCATCCTGAAGCGGCAGCAGCGTGATTGCCGCGCCGATCCCTTTACCACGCGCTTCGGCGATCGTGCCAACCCCGTACAGCCCTGCCATGCCCCCGCCGTTGAACAGGATGTTCGTCGCAACAGACTTGCCGTTCAAATACCCCACGTACAGCGTCCACGGCGCGTCGGCGATCCCGAAGCTCATCGTCGAATCCACCCACGCCTGCCCCGCCCACAGCGGTATTCCGAACGCGGTGCAGAACGTCGCACCCCAATCTTCAAGCGTCTGCCGCTCCGCCGCCCGCACGATCTCGAAACCCTGCGGCGTCCGAATATCTTCATTCAACGAATGCAGGTCAGCGACCATGCTCGGGTCGCCTTCGAGGTTGATCTGGAAGCCGTGCGCCGTCAGCGCGTCCGATAGCCCCGGTGGGTTCGTCCCCGGTCCGAACCACCAGAACATCGCTGGCGCGCCGCGTTCTTGAAACCATGCCACCGCTTCCGAGACCGCTGGCTCGATCTCATCCGGCGCGAGATGGGTATTCCACACCCCTTTGTACATCGGGCTGGTTGGCGGGGCGAAGTGATAGCTCATGCGCTCCGTCTTGACGATCTCGCCGCCGGGAAGGGTCGCCATCGTTTCAAACAGCGCGAACAGGTTGTCCTGCGCCGCTTTGATCCGTTGATCGCCCGTCAAATGGGTTATTGTCGAAGAAGCTGTAAACATTTGTGTCCCCGTTTTAACATTGCGCGGCTCTATTTTAATGATGGAGGGAATCGCCCCGCGGCTCAACCCATCCGCTGCGGCATTCTTGCGGTGTATGCAATGCTAGGGGAGCAGCTCGTAATGATCGGTATGCGTGGGGCGGTAAAGAGTGAAATCGCGTCGGTCAAACATAGCGATGCGGGTGACGTTCAGCCGCTCTGACACCGCCATGATCGCGGCGTCGGTGAAGTCTAGTTTCGCTTCACGATACCGTTTCTCAATTGCAAGCATCTTGGGCAAATCTTCATCTTCAAGTTGGTTAATGGGATACTGCCGCAGCACATTTTCGACAAACTCTACGGCGCGATCCTGATTAATTCTCACCTTCGTAACGAAAAACAACTCCATTACGACAGGTAATAAAACAATGACTCGCTCACGACTCCGGGAAAGAGTTCGCAGGAAATCTCTAGCAGTCGCGTGATTTTTATCCTGTGACCACGCGCTTGCCAGCAGAAAACTTGTATCAATCAGAATCGGCATAACGGTTTCGGTAGTATTCTTCGAGCGTCTCGTTTACGGTCGTCGAAAGATCGGTGATATCGTCGTCGAACATGCCGATAAATGACTCAATCGCGTCAGGATCAAGTACGCCGCCGATATCCTCTTCATCAGAGGTCGCCGGTGCGGAGGCTTGAAGCGCCTGATCCATCAACTCATGGAGAAGTCCTTGCCGGTTTGCAGCATCCCGCAGAGAGAATTTATCCAGAATATCCCGACGAATTGCCTTCGCATCGACCGAAGCCATCGCTTTAAGCTCCAGATATATCACTGACGAGTGAACGCCATTGTATAACGTTTAGCGTGCTCACTCCCCCGTAAAGTACAGCGCCACGTACATGATTGCCGCGAAGCCAAAGGCGATCGCCGCGAGGGTCGTCGCGCCGCCCGTGTACAGAATCGCTGCTGCGATCAAGCCGCTGCCGAACAACACGGCGCGGGTCGTGCGCCGCTCTTGAGTCTCCAACCGGGCAAATTGCTTCTGAAACGTCGAGGTTGGCTCGATGCGAACTTTCAGGTCGCCGCGTTCCAGACGCCCGACCAGATCACGCGTATCAGTGGATGCACCCCGCCCTAACAGCGATTGCCCGATGCTCAACAGCGCCTTGCCGCCGTTACCGCTGAACAGCCCTTGAAGCACCGACGAGCCAAACAGCGACGTGATCACATTCGGCACGGCATCGCTTCCGCGCATGGCGATCAAGCGCTGCATGTACGGCTGAATCTCGTTCCACGGGTTGAACGACGGATCGAGCGTGGTCGCTAAGCCGCTGAGGATACCCATCGTCCGTCCGAGATAGATGAAGTCCTGTGGCACTTGGAACGGCATCGCGAACAACAGATCGTTGAACTGCGCCCCGATGTCCGCCATGCTCTCGAAACTCATGTCCTTCATCTGGGTCATCGACATGCCCCATACCTGATCGAACACGACACGCGTCGCTTCTTCTAATCGCTCCTGATCCGCACCCGGCAGCAGGAAACCCAACTCACTGTAGCTCTCGATCAGCTTCTTGGCGTCGCGGGTGACCACCGCCGCCATCGTACCGATCAAGCCGTTGACGATCTGCTGGGTGAGTGTGCCGACCATGCCGAAGTCGATGAAGATCAGGTAGAAGGGATGTCCCTCGATCTTGTCCACTTGATCTTTGTATGCCTGACTGTCCGGCGGCAGCGGATAGACGAACAAGTTGCCGGGATGCGGGTCGGCGTGGAAAAAGCGTACCTCAAACACCTGCTTGAGATAGGTGTCCATCAGCCGGCGGGCGACCTCCTTGCGGCTGATTCCGGCTTTTTCCAGTGCCGGGAAATCATCCAGCTTGACCGAGGTGACATCCTCCATGACGATCACGCAGTCCGTCGAGTGCTCCGCGTAGACTGCCGGGATGTACACGCCGAGATTGTCCGCAAACAGTGACGCAAACCGCTGCGCGTTGTAGGCTTCATGCTGGTACGACAGTTCTTCGAGCAGGATGCGCCCGAACTCATCGATCAGCGCGACGGCATCCATCCGCCGCCGGATGAAACGGAAGCGATTGGCGATTCGCGCCACGACAAACATCGCGGCGAGGTCGGTATAGCAGATCGCCGCGATATTCGGGCGCTGGACTTTGACGACGACCTTTTCGCCGTTGTGCAGCCGCGCGCGATGCACCTGCCCCAGCGATGCGGCGGCGACTGCCGTATCGTCAAATGCAGTGAAGCGGTGATGAATGTTGCCAAGCTCACGCTCAAGAATTGCCCGAATCTGGCGGAGCGGCACGCCGGGGACTTCATCGCGTAGGGATGCAAGCTCAGCGGTCACTTCTTCAGGCAGGATGTCGCTGCGGGTCGAGACGAACTGCCCGGCTTTGATCATGACGCCGCCGAGATCGACCGCAAAATTGCGGAATGACCGGGCATAGCCGCGCCAGCGATTGACGTTGCCGCGCTCGACCGACTCCGGGAAGTAGCGCGCCATGAACAGATGCCAGAACAGAAGCTGGACGAACAGCCAGCCGAAATGCGCTACGACGCGGAAAAAGCGCAGCGTCAGCGCCAGCGAGCGCGGGCGGTTGCGAACCACGGTGCGGACGTCCGGCGACGGCGGCGGAGTCCATGCTGATGCTGCGGGCAAGAGCGGGACAGCGACAGGGGCAATAGGCGGAGATGAATCCACAACGGGGACGGACGCCATATATGGCGTCCCTACGACCCTCTGATCCCTAAGGAATTCGGGTTCGGTGATGCCCCCGTACAGTTCGATTTCGTCGTTCTTGCGCTTCTCGGCGCCGTCGGCGTTCAGCCCGTTCTCGCCATCACTTCGATTTGACGAAATTGATGTTGAGGGATGCGTTTTCGAGTTTTGCATTCTCGATTTCAAGGTCCCATAAGCTGTAGGGCAGGACGATGTTGCGGCGGTAGGGTCCGACACGGAGCGTAAGCTCGTCGCGTGACCGGTAGAGATCCACCTTCTCTTTGTCGGCAAACGGCAGCGGCACGCTGAGGGTATAACCGCCATTCACTTCCTGAATCTTATGCGTCATACCGTTGAACTGCTTCTTCTGCGGCTCGGCACCTGTCCAGAGCGCGTCACCGAGGCGGCGCAGCCCATCCAGCCCACTGACCTCCGCTCCAAACATCGGCGCGGTGAACATCGGCAGTTCGCCGAACGCCTCCTGAATGAAGCCGATGTTTTCGCGCTGGTTGCGCTTCCACATCTCGAAGTATGGATCGGTGACCTCGTCGGGGATAATGCGGTTGCAGATGATCGAATCGACCGCGTAACCGTAGAGGTTCAGATAGGTGTACGTCCGCTGCGTTTCTTTGATGACCATCCGCTCCGGATTGACGACGAGGCGAATGCTGCTGATCTCGGGGTCGGTGAGCAGGCGGCGAACGCTGTCGAGCGTATCAAACAGGTTGTTGACCTGATCCCACGCATCATCCGTCGGCATTGAGTCACCCGCCCGCCCCAGCACCTTGTTGATCGGGCGCAAAATCTTCGCCGCGCCGCGTGTGATCGTGATGATCCGCTCGAACCACCAGCGGGTCACGTCGGGCAGGCTGAGCAGGCGCAGAGTCTCGGCGGTCGGCGCGGCGTCGACGATCAGCACGTCGTATTGGTTCTGTGTGACGTACTGATTGATCCACAGCAGGTGCGCGCCTTCTTCCAGACCCGGAAGGATGGTGACTTCCTCGGCGACGATGTCATCGACGCCTTGCTTGGTGAACAGCGAGGACAGGTATTTCTGAATCTTCCCCCAATACTTGTCCATCGAGTAGCGGGTATCGACTTCTTGCGCCCAGAGGTTTTCCCGAATGGGGGTCGGTTCGGGTCCGATTTCCGCTTCGAGCGAATCGCCGAGGCTGTGGGCGGTGTCAGTGCTGATGACGATGGTTTTCAAGCCCTGCTCGGCGCAGCGCAGCGCGGTCGCGGCAGACACACTGGTCTTGCCGACGCCGCCTTTACCGGTATGCACGATGACGCGCATGGTGATGTCCTTCTTCTGCGAGCTAACAGTATACAATGAGCGTCATGGGTTCTCCTGACACTTTCATGTACGGTTCAGGTGGGGGTTTTGTTGCAATTTGGATCGTTGAGCAGGAGAAGCAGATGAGCTATCCGGTGAAGCTGTCGAAATTTCTCTCTAAGGTGCTCCGCCATGACCCGGCACGCTACGGCATCGAGCTGGATGCCGACGGCTACGCCGATTTAGACTCGGTACTCTTGATGGTCGAGTCGCGCTTTCGCGGCGAGTATAGTTTAGCCAACGTCGAGACGGTGGTCGCGGGCGACGAGAGCGGCAAGAAGCGCTTCGAGATCGTCGAGGGGCACATTCGCGCCCTCTACGGGCACAGCATCGCCCAGCGGATCACCTATCCACCCGCCGAACCACCGGAACTGCTGTATCATGGCACAGTGCGGAGCGCGCTGCCGTCGATCCTCGAACACGGCTTGCGCCCCGGCAGCCGCCAGTACGTCCACATGACGACCAACCGGCAGATCGCCGAGACGGTCGGGCGGCGGCACGGGCGCGACTTCGTCCTGCTGGAGATTCAGGCAAGCGAGGCGTACGCATCAGGTGTGGTGTTCCATCACCCCGAAACGGAGCATTATCTGGCGGAGGGAATTCCTGCAAAACACATAGGGATCGCATCTTAAATTACGTTGCGCATCAGGCTATCGTCATTGATACGTCGGTCAGGCGCAATTTCCCTGTAATTTACGGGTCAGTATATTGCGCTCCATCCATGCTGGTAGGAGGATGCGGTGATGATACGGCGATTTGGGCGTATAACGTGGGTACTCTTTGCAATAGCCCTATTGACTGGCATCCGAGCTGATGCTCAAATGACCACGACCGAGATCGCTCGTCTCGGTCGTGGCAGCGCGGGGCGAATCGGCTGGCATTCTACTCAACCGTGGCTGTATGTCGAAAGCCCGACCGGCATCTGGGTGTATGATGGCGATTACAACGTGATAGACCGGCTGGACAGCTTGCCAGAATCGCTGAAAAACGTCTGGGAGACGAGCAATTCCGATCCCGTTCCTGAAAACGTGCCGGACATCACCTATGAATTCCCTCTCATGTCTTCAGGGGAAATTCTGGAGATGCGAAGCATAAGCCCTGCGTCATGGAGTCCCGACGGAAGCCGATTCATCGGCATCAAAACAGGCTATCTTCCCGAAACGGCTACGTTCGCCATCTTCGACGCTCAAACACGCTTACCACTCGTTGATTTAGAGGAGCAAATCCCCTATAACAGCGGTTTTTGGTGGCGTGGGGATAAAGTCGCTTCCAGCGTTGGTATCTATGACATTGCTACGGGGCAATTGCTGGCAGGGTTTCCAAGAGCGAGTGACGTTGTGTGGCGACCCGATGGCAACCTCACCGCTATCAGCCAGCCTTTAGGGAATACGGTGACTATCCTGACAGGGACGGATATCGATCATGAAGGGATAGGCTGGCATACGGAATACGGGGATAGATTTTATCAAATCGCCGCGCGTTCGGATGATCCCCTGCGAATTACGTTTGCTACGGAGCGCGGCTTTCTGAATGAGATCGACGCGAGTACAGGGAATTTCACGCAATCGCGATTTCTACACAACCATTTCTCGGACCTAGCGTGGAGTCCTGATAATCAACGTATTGCAACGATTGTCTATGGAAGCGGAAATTACCGGATCGCCGTGTGGGATACCAACCAGCCTATTGCCTATGAACCAAGTCTTATTTTCGGTGGCGATCCGTATGAGGAAGCAAGTCGCATTCTTTATCCGGTGTGGGACGATGGCAGACTCGCGTGGCTAGAGCCGGATGTCATCACGGCGTATGGTAGTAACTATCCCCTTCACGCCGAATATTACGGGATAGAACAATGGAATCTGAACGACCTCAGTGAACGCCGTCTTGTCTTCATGGACTGGGGTATGAACGTCACATACCAGCCTAACCCGGATTTATCACGAGTAGCCGCCATAAATTCCTATAATCTCACGTTCATCGACCTTGAAAAGTCGCGACGTACTGAGGTCACACTTCCTGTACAGGGCATGGAAATCGATTGTCTTTGCGGCTGGAGCCGGGAGCAACACTGGTTTGCTAATTATGGAAAGCTACAAGGTGAAAGTGAAGAAGCACCTTGGCAACTTCACGTCTGGGATGTTGAAACCGGAACGCTTATCCGGTCGATTCCGCGCCAACTTTGGAATTTTCAAACCGCACCGGCAGGGACGCTCGCAGCAGGTGTAACTGATTTTGGACAGTCCGCTCTGCTTTACGTCCTCGATCTAGCAACCGGAGAGGTTGTGACCTCTATCGGCGGCGCGGAAGGGGCAGTCATCGACACGTTTGCCTTTAATCCAAGCGGAAATGTGCTGGCGTTTAGCCTGTATGGTAATGGAATAACGCCAACGCTGATCCTGCTCGACCCTTATACCAACGAAACGCTTGGAAGAACAGCGCTGCAATCACGGGCGTGGCGGTTGGCGTGGTCACCAAATGGCATGAAAATCGCAGCATCTTTATTCGACGGTACGATACAAGTATTTGATGTGTAAAAAAAACGGACCAAAACAGGTCCGTTTTCATTTCAACCAGCCAATCGCTTTACCAGCTTGTATAACCACCATCCACGATCAAATCCGTCCCGGTCGCGAAGCTCGCCGCATCCGACGCCAGATACCACACCGCATTCGCGATCTCGACCGGCTCGCCGACGCGGTGCTGCGGCGTCATCTCGTGCCACGTCGCATTCCATTCCGCGTTCGCCATGCCCCGCTTGGTCATATCCGTACCGATATAACCCGGCGACACGCAGTTGACGCGCACGCCGCGCGATGCCCACTCGGCGGCGAGCGACTTCGTTAAGTGAATGACAGCGGCTTTCGAGGCGTTGTAGTGCGACTGAGGCTGCGGCTTGTTGACGATCGTTCCGGACATCGAGGCAATGTTGACGATCGCGCCGCTGCCCTGCGCCAGCATCCGGCGACCGACCGAGCGGCAGCACCAGAACACGCCATTCAGGTTGATGTTGATTACCCGCAGCCATTCCTCGTCGGGGATATCTTCGGCGGGCGTGTTGGTGGCGATTCCGGCATTGCAGACGAGGATGTCGATTTTGCCGAACTTGTCCATGACCTGCTGAGTCATCGCCTCAACACTTGCCGGGTCGGTGACGTCGGTGGTGACGCTGATGGCATCCCGCCCCATGCTCATCACTTCAGCGGCACAGTCCTCCGCATTTTCGGTGATGATCTCGGCGACGGCAATATGCGCCCCGGCGCCGACCAACGTGCGGACGATTTCGCGACCGATGCCGCGCCCGCCTCCGGTCACAAGGGCGACGCGCCCTGTCAAATCAAAAGGGTTGCTCACAAGAAGTTCCTTTCAGAGACATCATGATTTTTGCGTCCTATGATAGACCATTTCGCGATGCCTGAAGCCACTGAAATACTCAAACTGCTGCGTTCCCGCGATCCGCTGTGGGCAGCGGATCGCGGGAGCGGATGAATCCCTTACGGTGCGCCCGCCGTCCCGAAACTGCTGGCAAGCAGTGAGAAATCGGTGATCGTGATCGTCCCGCTGCCGTTGAAGTCCGCCTGAGCGTTGAACGTCGGGCTGCCTTCCGCCGTCCCGAACGCCGATGCCAGCAGCGAGAAATCGGGCAGCGTGACCTGATTATTATCGTTGGCATCGCCTTCGCGCAGCACCGCGACCAGAGTCAGGTCGTTGTTCCCGGCAACCACGGTCACCGGGATAACTTGCGCCAGCGTGTGCGATCCCTTGATCCATAGATCGTAACTCCCCGGCGCGAGGTTCGGCAGCGTGACCTCGCCGCTCTCGTCGGAGACCGTGTCTTGCGCGATCAATGGCGTCAGGCTCCCCGGCGCGCGCACCTGAATGTGCACAGTCATCACGTATGCCGGATCCGGCGCGACGGGGCGACCCTGCAAGGACAGCGTCATCGTCGCGTATGCCGCGCCCGATTCATAAGCGCCCATATCGACCGCCGAGCCGATGATGCGCGGGCTGCCCGGTTGGTCGAGCGTCGCGCCTGCCGGGATGAGTGCATTGCTTCCGGCGTCGATGGCGGGGCTAAACGGATTGAGCGGAAAGTATCCGCCCGTCAGCGAGCCTAAACCCGGGTCAGCGGTCTTGTTATTCGAGCTCATGCCGCTCACGCACGACAGCCCGCCTTCGATCAGGGAAAACTGTGCGTTCGTGGTCGCGAACAATGTCGCACATTCACCGCCAGCAGTGCTGTTGGCGACGATGCTGTTACGCAAATGTACGGTTCCGCTGTTGGCATTGTAGATGCCCCCGCCGCCAAAGGCAGAATTCGCGCTGTTGCCGGTGACGGTCACGTTGATCACCGTCGCCGTGCCTTCGTTGGCGAAGCCGCCACCGCTGATCTCTGCCGTATTGTTGCTGATGGTGCTGCTGGTGAGGGTCGCTGTCGCATCATTCGCGATGCCACCGCCGTTTAGCGCGGCGGTGTTCCCTCGAATACTGCTCCGGCTGACTTCCAGCGTCCCGCCGCTGTTGTAGATGCCGCCGCCGAACGTGGTGGTCGCGTCGTTGTCGAAAATGCGGCTGTCTGTCACCCTCAGCGTGCCGCTGTTCAAGATGCCGCCGCCGCTGATCGCCTCGCTCCTGCTCAGGCTGCTGTCGATCAGGTCGAACGTCCCGGCGTTGTAGATGCCACCGCCGCCATCGACCGTACCCGTGGCGAAGCTGTCGGTGATACTGGCGTTGGTGACCATCATCGTCCCTTCTGGTGCGTTGGAGAATGCGCCGCCGGACTCGGCTTCATTTTCGTCGACGGGCGCGCCCTGCCGACCGATATATTCGACCGTACCGTCCTCGTTGTGGATCGCGCCGCCACTACCACTTGCCTCGTTTTCGCTGAAGCGGGTGTCATCGAGTGTGACCATGCCGCCACTCGTGTTATAGATGCCGCCGCCGGACATATCGCTGCCGTTCTGGATGAAAAAGCTGCTGGTCGCTGACACCGTCCCACCGTCATTATAGATTCCACCGCCGTCGAAGCCATCAGCCCCATTCTGGCTAATCGTCACGGTATTCAGCGTGAGCGAACCACCGCCGTAGATCGCACCGCCGAAAGGGGCAGAGTTGCTGTAGATTTCGACTTCGGTTAGGGTTGCCTCTGCCCCGTTGATCATCGCTCCGCCGGAGACGGTCGCGGTATTCGTACTCATCACCACTCGAAACATCGTCAGGATGCCGCCGCCCGCGTTCGAGAGTCCACCGCCGGAGCCAAAATTCGTGATGAAATTGTTACTGATGTCCGCATTCTCCAGCGTCATCGTGCCGCCGTCATTGGCGACGCCGCCCCCGTAAGAACCAGCGGAGTTGCCGTAAACAGACGTTTCGGTCAGCGTGAGCACGCCCATCGAATTGAAGATTGCGCCACCGCTGCCAATACCGTCAGCGTGATTGTCGTACAAATTACAAGCGATGATGTGCAGCGTTCCACCGTCGTTGAGGATCGCGCCGCCGTTCTGGTCTGCGGCGGGGCTGCCGCCGGTCAAGAACAGCCCGCTGAGCGTGACCTCCGCGCCGGAACTAACCTCGAAGATGCGAAATGCCGGGGAGCCGGGCGCGCGAAGGATTTCGTAATCCTCGCCCACGATCGTCAGCGTGCCGTTGTCGGCAAGCGGTGGCAGCGCCGTGGTTAGCGTAACTGTCACCACCTCGATCGTGATCACATCATCGCTGAAAGAAGCATTGGCAGAGGTGATCGCCGCGCGCAGCGAGCCGCGTCCATCGTTCGCGGGGCTTGTGACCGTATACGACGTCGCATAAACCGTTTCCGGCAGGAAGCTCATCGCCAGCACAAGCGCGAGGCACACGGCAAAACAGGCAAATCGTCGGCTCGCAATATGCATACAAAATCCTCTGCACAGTCGGAAGAAAATGGGTTGCAGTTAGATATAACCCTTACAGAATTTATATCATAATATGGCTGAGCGCGCCCGACGCCCCACCAGCATGCGATGACTGACGGTACAATACCGGATACTGCCGCCCGATAATCTACTGGATGAGCGATGCCTAAATTGAGATTTCTCCTTCCGATCGCGTTTATTATGCTGCTGTTGACGTTCAGCCCGGCTGCGTTGGCACAAGAATTAAGCGACCACGTTGGAACACTCCCGCCGACTCTGGAACTGCGCGATACGCCCGTCCTCGGCGGCAGTGCCGAACCATTGGCATGGCAATCAGGCGCGCCGCTGCCGTCCTTCGACCCGCAGGATCGTCCGCGCGTCGATCTCGCCGGGGAATGGCGCAAGCTGCGCTTCAATGCCGATCACGACCTCTCGCTCTCCCTCCGCAATAACGCCGCTTTCGCCGCCCTCGAAGCCGATGGCATTCATGCCGCTGACTACGACGACAGCGCGTGGGAGACCATCAATCTGCCGCGCGTCGAAAACCGGATGCCGACCCTTTCCGGCAGCGGTGCGGGACCGGAAAATTACGAGAACGGTGTCTGGTATCGCCGCACCGCCGACATCCCCGCCGAGTGGGACGGCAGGCGCGTGACCCTCAACTTCCTCGGCGTCAATTACGTCGTCGATGTCTGGGTCAACGGGCAGTGGGCGGGCTATCATGAAGGCGGATTCACACCGTTTGCGCTCGACGTCGCGCCGCTGCTGAACTTCGGCGGCACGAATACGATCGCCCTGCGTGTCGATAACCCGGTCTGGGGCAGCCGCATTGACACCGTTCCAGCGATCAAGCCGGACTGGTTCAACTACACGGGCGTGATTCAGGACGTCTATTTTGAATCGACGCGTCCCCTGAGCATCGTCCGCGCCGATGTCCTCACACCTGACACGAGCGGCAGCGTCGAGGTCAGCGTTGTCCTCTACAACACGTCGGATTCTACCCAAAGCGCCGAGCTCACGCTGGACATCGCCGAAGCCAATCCGAACTCCCCGGCATGGCTGACAGATACCCTCGCCAGCGCCATCGCGGGCGAAACGGTCGTGACCACCGACCCGGTCGCCGTCGAAGTCCCTGCGGGCGAAGCGCTGATCGTCAACGCCGAACTGACAATCCCTGACGTCAAGCTGTGGGCGATCCGCCAGCCGAACCTGTATGTCCTGCGCGCTGCGCTCGACAACGGCGGCTACTTCAGCACGCAGTTCGGAGTCCGCACCGTCACCACCGAGTCCTATCACCTCCTGCTCAACGACGAACCGACCTTCCTCGCGGGGGTCGCACGTCATGAAGACTCTGGCGATCGCGGTCGGTCGATGACACTCGAACGGATCGTTTCCGACTTCCAGATCATCGACGGGTTAAACGCCAATTTCATCCGCACCGCCCATTACCCCAACCACATCGCCACGTACATCATCCTCGACCGGCTCGGCATAACCGCCGCCGTCGAAATTCCGATGTGGCAGGCGACCGAGGTCGAATATGGTGTGCAGGAGCAGCGGCGCATTGCCGACCAGATGTGGCGCGAGATGATCTACTCGAACCGCAATCGCCCGTCGATCCTGATGTGGAGCACCAACAATGAGTCCCGCGAAGTCCCCTTCCGCGACGCCTACTCTCGGCAGCTGGTCGATGACTTCCACACCAACTACCCTGACGGTCGGCTAGTAACCCAATCCGCTGCCGCCGACCGGGGCGGACCGGGCGACGAATCGCAAATCCCGCTCGACGTCGCCGGATGGACGATGTACTTCGGTATTTTCCATGGCTCGACGTACTATCAAGGCACGGCGGATTTCCTCGCGGCGGCGCACGGGGTGTTCCCCGACAAGCCGGTACTGAACACCGAGTACGGCATCTGGTCAGCGGGTGACAGCAACGAGCGGCGTCAGGCGGAAGTCTTTACCGAGACCTTCCGCGCGCTGACGGAAGTTTCGGCGTGGGACGCCGAAGGAAATTACAACGACGACGGGTTCGTCGCGGGCATCACGTGGTGGGCGGCGTTCGACTGGTACACGGCACATACGCGCTTGCAGACGATGGGCTTGTTCCGCATGGATCGGACGTACGCGAAAGACACGGCGGATTTAGTGCGTGAGGCATACAGCGTATGGAATCCGCTGGTGGGGGATTAAGGGGCTTCATCCACGAACGATGCTTCGTTGACGTTCGCCGTCATCTCGATCACCTGACGGTCGGGGAAGCGCGCGAGGATTTCCTCGCGTATCTCCGGATTTGTGCCGTTCGAGTAATCCCACGCCGCGACGATCGGACTGTCGAGATACGGGCTGGTCGATGCCATCAACGCGCCGTATGCCCGCCAGCGCACGTCTCCGCCCGTGACCAGCACCAGAACGGGGGTGTCGCCCACGCGCCGCGCATTCACCTCGTCGATCTGCGCGCGGGTGATCTGATTGTAGCCGCGCAGCACGTCGAGGCGCGGCAGGCTGAAGTTGATCAGGCTCGACAAGAGCACCACTGCCAATACCCCATACATCGCATATCCCACAACGCCGCCGTAGAAATGTCCGTCGTCTTCCCAAGCCTCGACAGCTTCGGTTTGCAGAGGAGGCGGAACAAGCGACAGAGAAATACTTAGATTATCACTTTGCAGCTTTGCGGGTTTGCGTCCGAATCGTTTGATCACTTCCGCCAGCGGAATAGCGCTCAAAATCGCCGCCGCGGCTACTCCCTCGAAGTAGTAGCGCGTGCTGTAGCGCTGGGAGCCGATCCAGTACAAAAGCTGCACGCCGATCAACAGCGCCACGATCGCGAACAGAATCCACGTCCACGAGATCCGACGGTCGCGCAGGAAAAGAATTGGCAGCACCGTCGCGCCGATCGCGCCGATCACCCACGCCCACGCGAACCCGGTATTGGTCAGCAGCGCGCCGCCGTTATACGTCATCGCGAACTGGTAGGCGGCAGCGATGCCCGCCGCCCAGAGTACGCCGAGCCACCAGCGGCGGCGCAGTCCGATCAGCACGCCCAACGGCAGCAAAATCCAACTGATGCCAATCTGCGGATAGTAGTCGCTGTCGGTCAAAAGGTGTGCCCGCGAATCCTCGCTCAAGCCGCCAAGCTGCCAGCCGAATAAATCGGCTGCCGTGAGGGAGAGATCGTAACGAGTGTGACGGAAGGCTTTCTCCAGCGTGTGCCCGCTCCGCCCGCAGACCTCGAAGCCGACACAGTCGTATTCCCAAACGAGTTCGTACAGATTAGCGGTCGGGCTGCCGACGGCAGCGTTGTTGTAAAGGGGAATGATGGCGGCAATCGCGAGTGTCGCGACCGCGATAACCAGATGCGGCGCAAGCCACGAACGGATAGACGCAAAGCGGCTCAAAGGCGAACCGGAATCAGACGAGCTTGGAGCGCGTAACGTCTCCCAGCCATTCGCCAGTGCCCGCACCATCAGCGGCAGCGCAAAGGCGATTGCCGTCAGGGGACGGTTCGCCGCCAGCATCCCAAGCGCCACCCCGCATACCACCGCGAAAACCAAAGATGACCTCACCCCCGGTTCGCGGACGCTCACCTCCCCCTCTCCATCGCGATGGAGAGGGGGTCGGGGAGTGAGGTTTCTGATCGTAATCGCTCTTTCGAGCCGCAAATATGCCCACAACGCCAGCACCCCCATGAACATCGCCGACGTGTGCCCCATGAGCGTCGCGTTGAGCAGGAGCGCCATCGGCGAAAACGTCGTCAGTGCCGCCGCGATCAAGCCGACATCGCGCCCGAACAGGTCGCGCCCGACGGCGTACACCAGCGCGACGGTCAGGGCGGCGAGGAAGGCATTGACGACCCATTCCTGCCCCATCAGCGTGCCGGTCGCCAGCAGCAGCCCCCACCCCGGCGTGTACTTGCTGAAGCGCAGTCCGTCTTCATCGACGACGAACGGCTGCCAGTAGGCGCGGCGCGGCTGCGGCTGCTCGATCACCAAATCGCCGCGGGCGATCGTGCGTGCCTGAAAGGTGTAGGCGTATTCGTCTTCCAGATGCGGCAGGCGCTCAAAGACGACACGGCTGATCTCAGCGCTGAAGGCAAACGCCAGCAGGCAAAGCAGCGGGACAACGAGCGAATGGAGGGAGAGGCGATTCTCAGGCATGAGGGCGGATTATACGCCCTGCGAACTCACCCACGCGAGATGCCGCTCCCACGCTTTCTCCCACAAAAGATGAGAATCTGATAGGTGAATATCGAAGACATCTTCCAGCGTGCGCTGGTAATCTGGCAGTGTGTCGATCGCGCGCTCGGTCGCGCCTATCCGGGTGGTCGTTCGCAGCATGACACCGCGCAGGGTGATCATCCCGTCGGATATGAAACGATGGCAGACGGTGTTCTTGACGAAGCCGGACTGCGGCGACGTCTGCAATTCCTGCGACTGCGGCTCGAAGTCCGAAAGCCGATAGCCGTCGAGCGTGAAGTCGTATTCCGATGGGGCGAAGCGGTGATTCTCGAACCACCAGCGCTCGCCATCCGTCCGGAGGCGGTAATCGAGATAGCGCTGCGGGTGCGAGCCCGATGCCAGCGGCAGCGGGTCGAGGAAGCCGTTGCCAAAGCCAACATCCGCAAGATACGGGCGATCCAGTTTCACCAAGAGGATCAGGTGGTTGCCTTCGATATTGCCGCCGGTCGGCTGTCGGTTGACGGTCGATGCCAGCATCGTGACGTCGAAGCCGATCTCGCGGAGCGCCCACGCCAGCAAGCCGTTCATCTCGTAGCACCAGCCGCCGCGGCGATCGCCAACGATTTTCTGAAAGTGGTCATCGCTGTTGAGGGTCAGCCTGCCGCCGCGGTGGATGTCGAGGTTCTCGTATGGGATCGCCAGCAAGTGGGCGCGGTGAACGCTGCTCAGCGTTTCCAGATTGACCTGTGGCGTGCCCGTGTAGCCGATCCGGTCGAGGTAGGATTGAAGTTTCGACATGGTTTTCCTGTTTAACGGGGTAAACGGACGCCCCTTGGAACGTCCGTCTCCCGACTTCGCTTATCGTTCTATCTTGGCTTCGGAAAGCTCTCTAAGATTTCTACCAGCGCGCCGAGCTTGCTGCCGCTGTCGAGATAGGTGTACATGCCGGAACGATCGCCATAGAGTCCCTGCTGCGACACGGCGATGTCGTGCTTGGCGAAGTACGTGGCGGCAGCTTCCGAGTCGCGCACGCCGAAGGCGATGTGATGCGAGCACTCGCCGTGTTCGTTCAGGTAGTCGCGCCAGACGCTCGGCGTCTGATCCGGCTCGATCAGCTCCAACTGCGCCTGACCGAAGTTGAAAAACGCCAACTTCGCCGTCGCCTCGCAGGGCAAGCCCTTGTAGGTCGTCTCGGTGATTTCATAGCCCGGCGTCACGATCAGCGGCGGCTCGGGCAAGCCGAATACTTCGCTGATGCGCTTCTTCGCCTTCTCGATGTCGTTAACAAGCACGGCGACCTGAGTCACGACGTTCGTGCCGATCCCGATCTCGGCGGGGAACGGCTTCGGCTCGGATGGCGGCGGCGGGTTAAAGCGCTCCATCAGCTCGACGACGATACCCATATCTTTGTCGGTATCGAGGTAGGTATACATGCCCTCACCGTTGGTGAACATGCCCTGCTGGACGATGCCGTATCCGTACTGCGCAAACGACTCGACCGCTTTTGCGGTGTTGGTCACGGCAAAGGCGATGTGATGAATGCCTTCGCCCTGCTGTTCGAGATAGTCCGCCCACGCGCTCGGCGAATCCGTCGGCTGAAGCAGCTCGACTTGCAGCTTGCCCATGTCGAAGACGACGCCGCGCAGCCCGGCGGAGATCTCCTGACCTTTGTACGTAGCACGCGGCTCGCCCGATGCGCTGAAGATCCCCGGCATTTCCAGACCAAAAATCTTACAGTATTCGGCAGCGCTGACTTCGACATCGCGCACGACGATGCCAATCTGCACGATACTTTTATCGCCAATACCTTCAACAGGCATTGCAGTCTCCTTAAGCGTGTATCGAAAACGGAACATTAGGGTAGAGCGGAGGGTCTGCGGCATGGAGCAGACCCCGAATGGATTATAATACCGCGCCAGAACACCGCGGAGTATTTCTGTCATGCGTCTTGCTTCGATCATTCTGCTTACCCTGCTGGTAGGCTGTGCCGCCGGGGGCGCAAACCCGGAAAGTGACCTCGCGCAGCAGGCGATCCCGACGGCGACTCCAACCCGGACGCCAACGACCGCCCCCACGCTCGCGCCGACTGCCGCGCCGACCTTCGGCGGGACGACCCGCTTGCAAATCTGGATGCCGGAGCCGCTTGCCCCACTGGACAATGGCGATGCGGCAGACCAGCGCGCCGATTGGGTTTCGACCTTCGAGGGTGTCGAAGACAACGTCGAAGTCGCGATCCGCCTGAAGAAGGCAAACGACATCGGCGGCATCCTACAAACCCTACGCAGCGCGGCGCTGGTCGCGCCAAGTGCGCTTCCCGACCTCGCCCTACTGCGCCGCGCTGACCTGATTACCGCAGCGGGCGCGGGGCTGATCCAGCCACTCGATCCGGTCGCGCTGGCTGCCGTCACCGAGGACATGCCCGACGCCATCCTTGAGCTCGGCACAGTCAACGAGCAGTTGATGGGTCTGGGCTATACCGTGGACGTCGCGCACCTCGCCGTATCGCCTGATGCCATGCCCGACGCCGAGTCGGACACCAATCCGTGGACGTTCGAGGCGGTGCTGGCGCGCGGCGGGACGCTGTTGTTCCCGGCGGGGCGCGCTAATACGGTCAACGAGACGTTCCTCGCTCAATATCGCGAGGCGGCGAACGCTGCTGATCGCCTGAGCCTGCCGATCGACGTGGAGGCGCTGGAGGCGGTTCTCAGCTTCTACCAGCAGGCAGCGCAAGCCGGTATCGTGCCAAGTTCCGTCCTGAACTACACCTCATCTGCCGACTATTTAACGCCGCTGATCGCAGGCGATGTGTCGATGGGCATGATGTCGTCCAGCAGCTATCTGAGTCTGCGACGGGAAGACACAAATCTTGCCTACGCGCCGATGCCGACGCTCGATGGCACGCCGGCAACGGTAATCGACGGCTGGATGTGGGTGATCACGACGGCGGACGCGGGGCGGCAAACGGAAGCGCTGCGGTTCCTGAACTGGATTTTCGATGTCGAGCGGCACGCGACGTATGCGGCGGCAATCGCCATGCTGCCGACGGGCAGGACGACTCTGCGCCAGTTCGGCGACAGTGATTACGCGACATTCGTGGACGGGCTGATCGACCGGGCGACTCTACCGCTGACAGATTCCGCGGGCGGCGCAACGGGGCGGGCGATTCAAGGGGCGCTGGTCATGGTGCTGCAAGGGGAATCCACCGCTGCCGATGCCGCCGCCGACGTCGTGGAGCAGCTCAACGGAAGCTAGTCTTTATTTGCCTCGCGTATCTCGAAAATTTGCCCTGCCTCTAGATTAGGCAGAGCAGCGAGAATGCGAGGCATCAGGGGTTTGAGCGTTTCGAGTTTGTTGTTGGATGCAGCGAGGACGATCACCGCGATTTTGACTTGAGCCAGATTTTGCTGGTACTGCAAGTTTCCGTCGATGGTTACGAATACATCAAACTGCCCCGTCATCAGCTTGAGTAGCTCGCCATTTTTCTTACCTGCCCATCCCATTTCGGGAACGGTGAATACCTGATGGTCAGGCAGTTCGAACTTCAGCTTGCGGGGCAAGCTTTCGTCAATCAGTATTCTCATGGGCATGCGCGATCAGGGATGCGCCAGCAGTTTCTAAAAAGCGAACGGCTCGTTCGCGCTCTACGGTCGGAAAGTCATCGAGAAAAGAGTCGAGCGTGTCGCCACTGGTCAGATAATCAATCAACGTTTGTACTGGAACCCGTGTCCCATAAAAGACCGGAATCCCCCCAAGAACATCCTCATTTCGGGTAATCAGCATCTCAGCCATTTCACCCTCTCTGAAAAACAGGCTTACGATTGCGCGGCGGTATGCCCGACCCCAACCTGAGCCAGCACGTCGCGCAGCCTCTGCAAGCTGATCGGCTTGACGAGATAGGCATCCGCGCCTGCCTCATCGGCTTCGCGGTTCATGGGCGGCGCGTGGGCGCTGATCACGATGATCGGCACTTTTGCCGTGCGCTCCTCGGCGCGCAGGGCGCGGCACAGCTCCAAACCGTTGGAATCCGGCAGCATAATGTCTAGCAGGATCGCATCAGGATGGGTGTAATGCAGCTTCGTCCACATTTCCTGACCGCTGTATGCCTCGGTCGCCTGATGCCCGATGATGTTGAGGAACGTCGATAACATCTCGGTCGTCAGGTACTCGTCATCCACGATCAAAATCTGTGCCATTGTCATCGAACCCTCGTCGAAGCGCGGTAAACGCTTACCGTCGCCAGCTACAGCGTTCCAGCTAGACCGAACGCTCAAAATACCGATAGGTCTTGTAGATCTCCGAGCCGAAGCTCGACGCAATGCTGTTCATCGACTTGTTGGTGGAGAGAATCCAGCCGAAGTCGCCGTATTTGTATCCCGACTTCAGAAGCGCATCGAGCACATGGAAGTACAGCACGGCATCAACACCTTTAGAGCGATATTCCTCTTTGACGCCCATCAGCGGGACACGCGCCCACGTCATGACCGGGCGGATCTTCCAGTAGTAAAGCGCCTTGATCAGCGTGAGGGGCTCCGGCTCGCTCGGCTTCGGCTGTGCCTTGTGGAGCACCTCGTTGAAGTCGGGAATGGCGAGGATAAACCCGGCGGGCTTACCGTCGACGTAGCCGAAGAACGCGAGACGAGGGTCGAAGAACTGTCCCAGCGACGCGACCAGCGCATCCAGCTCGTCGGGGGTCATCGGCACGAAGCCCCAATTCTTGTCCCACGCCGAGTTATAAAGCTCCTTGAACAGGACAAAGTCCTGCTTGAGATTTTTTCGATCGATCGGGCGCACGGTGATCTTGTTACGCTTCATAATCGATTCAGTAATGCGCTTGAGCCGCTCCAGCAAGCCCGTTGACTCCGCCTTCTCGCTAGACAGGGTATAGCTGTAGGTGTCGAGGATGGGTGTCAGTCCTGCGCCGAGGACAAGCCGCTCGTAGTAGGGCTTGTTGTACGGCATGAGCAGGATCGGGCGGGTATAACCATCCACCAGCAATCCGGTTTCCTCATGCGTGGTGAAAGACTGCGGACCGCGCATGACCGGGTAGCCCTGCCCCTTAATCCAATCCGCCGCCGCGTTCAGCAGCGCCGTCGCCGCTTCCTGATCGTCATAGACCTCGAACGCGCCGAACCAGCCGACCTGCTCGTTATGGAACTCGTTGTGGCGGTGGTTGATCACCGCGCCAATCGTGCCGACCACCTTGCCATCGCGGACGGCGAGGAAGAATTCCCCATCCATGTACGCCCACGAAGGATTTTTCTTCTTGTTCAACAGGTCGCGGCGAATGGAGAGCAGGTTGGGAACCCAGTTGGGATCGCCTTTGTTGAGCGTCCACGGGAACTCGGTGAAGGTTTTCAGGTCAGCGTCGGTGACGACCTTGCGAATTTCGACAGGCATAGCTGCACTCTTATGCGTACAGGTGTCGCCGTCCAATATTACCCGCTCCCGAAAGGTCTGAACAGGTGGATAGGGGGATCGTCAGGTTCAGGTTCAGAACAGCGAAAACGTCAGCACCTTGACCAGATCGAGGACGATCATGAATACGACCGTCGCGCCGATCGTCAGCAAAAGCAGCGACGGATAGACCGCCGCCATCAGCACGCCTCGCAGCGACAGGGTACTCACGAGCAGGATGTCGAAGGTTGTCGCCAACAGCATCCACATGCTGGGGCGCGACCGCCAGAAAAAGCGCTTCTCGCGAATCAAGTAGACATTCGCCTGTGAGACGCACACCAGCATCAGGAACAACAGCGTTTGCAGCCGCGCCGGGTTGAGCCCGAGCGCATCGCGCCCGACATAATACGTCGCGAAACTGAAGAGCAACCAGCCTATGCTGATTACCAGACCACGCCGCAGCAGCGGCGAAACCTGCCAGCGATCCGGCTTCGCCGATGGACGCACGTGGTCGGTCGTCAGTGACATCGACACCAGATCGTTTGCTAGTACCAGCAGCAGGAGGTGCGTCGGCTGAACCAGCAGCGTCCCCGTCAGGATTAGACCGAGCGTGAGGAACGCGCCCATGTGAAAGGTTTTGATCACTTTGTTAAGGGTGTACGTCGAGATGCGCTGGAAGATCGATCGCCCGATTTCGATCGCCGCAAGCATATCCTTCAGTCCGGGCGCAGTCAGCACCAGACCCGCGGCGGATTTTGTGATGTCGGTGGCGTTATCGACGGCGATGCCGATCTCTGCTTGACGGATTGCGGGCGCATCGTTGATGCCGTCTCCCGTCATGCCGACGACATGCCCCGACCGCTGGAGCGCCTGTACCAGCTTGTATTTGTCTTCGGGATATACCCGCGCGAACACGTCGTACTGCTCGGCAGCAGTGTCAAAATCCTCATGCAGCCGCTCGACGGTACAGGTCTCGCCGTCGATGCCAACACTATGCGCGATACTGCGCGCGGTCGCCAGCCCATCACCCGTCACCATCATCACGCGCACGCCCATTTCGCGCAGGCGGCTTACGACCGAAGCAGCGTCCTCGCGCGGCGGGTCTTGCAATGCGACCAATCCGGCGACCTTGAACGGCTTATCGCCCTTGCCGACGGCGATGGCGATACAGCGGTTGCCACCACCTGCCAACTGCTCGATATCCGACGTCATATCGATGGCGTCGCGCGCCAGCGCGCCAATGATATGCGGCGACCCCTTGAGGACGCGGATTTCCTTCTTCCCCTTGCGGATCAGCGCCTCGGTGCGCTTCGTTGATGGATCGAACGGCGTGAATTCGACGCGCTGCGACTTGCCGTAATCGACATCGGCATCGCGGGCGGCGTTGGCGATCGCCACGTCGATCGGGTCGTGCGTCGCGTCATCCGACGCCAGCGCCGCGTAACGCAGCAGCTTCTTGCGGCTGTATTTGTGATACGGGCGCATCTCGGTCACGGTCAGGTGATTGCGCGTGATCGTGCCGGTCTTGTCGCTGCACAGCACGTCCATCCCGGCGGCTTCGCGGATCGCCGAGAGGCGCGTCGCCAGCACCCCATGACGCGCAAGCTGGCGCGACCCGATCGCCGTCGCCAGCGTGAAGGTCACGGGCAGCGATACCGGCACGGCGGCGATCAACAGCGCCAGCGCGAACAGCAGCGCATCCGCCAGCGCCAAATGGATGATCAGCGCGTCGACCAGCACAGCGGCGATCAGCACAGCCGTGAAGACCATCAGATAGCGCACAACGCGGTACACGAACAAATCGCCCTGCCCGCTTGTCTCCGCCGTCTGCACGAGGGTTGCCGTCTTGCTGTAGGAGGTGTTCATGCCCGTCGCGGCGACGGTAGCGATGCACTCCCCACGCCGGATTACGCTTGCGGCGTAAATCGTGCTGCCCGCATCATGCTCAACCAGCTCGGATTCCCCGGTCAGGCTCGACTGATCGACGGCAATCTCCCCTTCGAGGACGCGCGCATCTGCCGGGATCATGTCGCCGACGCGCAGCCGCACGATGTCATCTGGAACCAGTTCGGATGCCACGAGAAGCTGCCACGTACCATCGCGGAGCGTCCGGGTTTGGATCGTCAGACGGTTTTGCAGCAGCGCCAGCGATTTTTGCGCGCGCCGCTCGGTGCTCGCACCAATGACAGCGTTGACGACCAACATCAGACCGATGATCGCCGCGTCGATCCATTTACCAAGCAAAAGCTGGAGCAGCAATGTGAATTCGAGGATATAGGGGATCACACCGCGAAATTTGGAGAAAAACAGCAGGTATGGGCGAGGCGCTTCCGAGGTGATCTGGTTCATACCAAACTGCTGCTGCCGCTCGGCGGCTTCATTGCTGGTCAAACCTCGAACATCAAGTGTCCTGATCACGGAACACCTCTTTTCGCGAACTGTTTTTCGGGTGGGTTATGTTTAAGTGTATGTTAAATCAATGTTAAGTCAAGTTTATGTGATTTAACATCTGCTTAAACTATCTGAGTAAAAAAAGACGCCGCACGCGGCGTCTGTTGGCAGCTTAACAAATGATGTTATGCGTCCTTGTCCTGACGGAACGCGATTTGCTCGGCACGATGCAGCTCACGCTGAATCATGGCAAGGTAGTAGTGGCGGACAACGTAAAGCAGCGCCACTGCCGTCGCCGCCATCAGCACCGAGCCGAACAGCGCGCGCAGAATCGACACCTGCGTGACGGTCACGAGCCAGCCGACCATGATCACCGCCGCCGACGTAAAAAGGAACATGATGATGCCGAGGAAGACAATTTGCTTGATCCACAGGACGGCGAGGCTGAACAACCCGCGAAATTCCTTCGGGACGGCATTCTCTCTCTGAACACCGAGCGCCAGCGCCCGGGCGGCGACGCCGCTTAATCGCCAGCGCGCCTCCATGATGAAGGCAACGCCGAGGCAAACCGCGACGCCGATCTGGATGATAAAGTTCACAAGCCCCGCAGCGGTATCGATGCGAGCGAACGCCGAGTCCTGCGCCAGCGGCAGCAGGACGAACGTCGAGAGGCTCAGCGCCACGACGCCGACGACGCGGGCAGCAAAGACGACGCTCATCACCCGCCACGCCCCGAGCCGAATCGCCGAGTACTGCGAGATGATGATGCCGCGATGCGACATCCGGCTCAGGTGGACGAGCTCCCGGAGCGAGTCTGGTCGGGTCTGGCGCAGCGCGACACCCATGCAGACGAGGTCGTGCAGCACGCTCAGCCCGACGCTGCCCACGAGAAGCGCGGATGCCAAAGTGGTGATCAGGTCGAGGCGCGCGACATCGGGGCGGAGGTAGGAAATGGATGCGTTAGGAAACAGCGAATTTGCCACCACAAAGACAACCATGATCGCTGTGAGGATGGCGATCGCGCCGATCTGGGAGCGCCGCATCCCCTTTTCGCCGCCGCGCAGCCAGCGCATCCGTTTGACGGAATGGGCGAACAGCGGCGACCCGGCGCTCAGATGATCGAGCGGGAGGTCGGACTCGGTGGGCTGGTCATCGACGAAGAAGCGGTTGGCGGAAGGGTTAAAGCGCGGCTGGCGGGCGATACTGCCTGCCAACCGTTGAATAAGCGGGAGAGAAGTGTTCAACGATTCACGCCTCACTTTGATTATGGGACAGCCGCCATTCTGCGTGTTTCAGACTTCGCGTTTCGATCGTGCCGTATAACACGCGAAAGATGAAGTATAGCGCAGGCGGTAGGGCGAAAAAGATAAGGTACAGGTAGGCAGTGGTATAGCCATAGCCGCCGCTCTGAAGGCTCACGCTGATGCTAAAGAACAGCACCGCAGATGGGATAACGAGTAGGATGAGCCAATGGATGACGACCAGCAGGATATTCACGAACAGGCGCAGCCACTCATGCCGCAGCCCCACGACCAGCAGGAGCGACAGCGCCGACATCGCCCGCACCCGGTGGTGCATCATCCATGCTACGATTCCTGAGCAGAGCATGTACGACGCGATGAAGCTGATCACATCCACCCAATAAGACAACTGCGTCGGCGTATAGCGACGATAGCTGTCTAAGAAATTGAGCAAGATGCCGCCACCCAAGACAACCGCCCCGACGACCCAGAACATCCGAAACGCCAACATGACACGCCAACTATCGAACACCACCAGCCCGTGATACGCCGCGACGATCTCGCGGAGGGAAAGCGGTGTCACGCGCAGCAGATCCGCATGGATGAGGTCTCTGCGATAAAAATACCCCGCAGACCGGACCGGCAGAAAATCGGACAGCGTCATGAGGACAAGCGCGCCTGACATCAGAATCAGCCCTGCTATGAGCAGCGAGTCGCCGGCAAAGCCATAGGGCGTGCCGCGCCTATCCATCGCGATGAAAAAGATGAGCCCGACTGCCAGCAGGCTGACAATCGCCCGGACGCGGTCGCGATAGGAACGAAGCGGCTCCGGGCGGCGTCGAAGCCAGCGCAGCCGTCGCAAGCCCCACCGGAAGATCGGCGACTGCGCGACCGCAGCATAGAAGGCAGGCAAAAGCCAGTCGATATGCGTTCGTTCGGCGAACGCCTCGCGTCGTTCGTCTGCGACGGTCACTCGCTGCCCATCACCTGAAAAAGCGTGATTTGCAGCCCTTCCGGCGATTTCACCCGAGCGTTCAAGTGATTCCACGGCGTCAGCACAGGCTCATGCACGAGCGTCGAGCCATATTGCAGCGCTCGTTCGAGCGCGGCGCGCACGTCCGACACCTCAAACGCGAAGCGGATCTGCCCGCTAACCGTCTCACCGACTTCCAGCGCATCGACCGAGGCGGCGTGCGCCGGGTCGAACACTTCGAGCGTACCGCGCCCGGCGTAGAAAATCTGCCCCTTGCCAACGTCGCTCCACAGCTCACCCGGCTCCAAGCCGAGTCCATCTCGATAAAACGCCGTCACCTTGTCGAAATCGTCGACGGTGAGCGCGACGCGCAGTTCTATCACTGACATTATTTACTCCCAAGCTTCGATACAGGTTTAGCCTTCGCCTGCCTGCCCGAAGTTCGTCGCCAGCAGCGAGAAGTCCGGCAGAGTCACGGCATTGTCGCCGGTGAAGTCGGCGCGAGAATCATACCCGACCTGACCCTGCGCCTTGCCGAACGACGACGCAAGGATTGAGAAGTCGGTGATCGTCGTGGTGTTGTCGTCGTTGGCATCCCCTTCCAGCAGAATCGGGGTCGTCGTGCTGTTCCCAGCGTTGCTCAAGGTGATATTGTACTGCCTCGCCAGCGTATGAGTTCCCTTGAAATAGAACGTATACGCCCCGCTCGGCAGACCGGGCACAAAGAACAATCCGGTATCGTCACTGACGAAATCACCGGTGAACAGCGGCGCGCCACCACCAAGGGGCAGCATTTTGACGTGAACGGTGACGACATAAGCCGGGCTCGGTGCGGCGGTTGCCCGCCCTTGTAGGGTGAGCTGGACGCGCAGCACGGGCGAGACCTCATAGGCGCCAATATCGACCGTCCCGGCGGAGATGCGCGGGAATCCGGTCGAGCGCTGGTCGGTCGTCAGCGGCGAGCCGTTCTGATCGACCGCTTTGCCGTTGCTGCCCGCGTTCACCGCCGGGCTAACGCGCGAGATCGCCATTGTCTGCGTCGGACCGCCGTTGTTCGCCAGCGCGCTCAACTGTGGATTCGTGTTCTGCCCGACCGCGCCGCCAAAGCCGCAGCTTGTCGAATTTTCAAGGTTGTTGCCGCCGTCGATAATGAAACCGGGCGCAGCAGCACAGTTGCCCGCACCTCCACCGTTGTTCGCGACGATGCTGTTCTGGATAAACAGCCCGCCCGCCTTGACGTAGATGCCGCCCCGACTCGCGGTAAAGGCGTTGTTCCCGGCGATGGTACTGTTCGTGACCTGTACCTCCGAGCCCGGCAACGCGACATCTATCGCACCGCCGCCGCTGGTCGCGCCGCTGTCGGTCGCCGAATTGTTGTTGAGCGTCGAGTTGACGATACTGGCAACACCGTTGCGGACAGCTATGCCGCCGCCGGTGAGCGCCGCGTTGCCCGTCAGCGTGCTGCCCACCACATAGAGGATTGAATCGGTCGCAGTCGCGACGCCGCCGCCAACCGGGGCGCTGCTTAGCGAAATCGTGCTCTCGCTCAACAGCAGCGTGCCCGAATTGATGATCGCCCCGCCAGCAGCGCCGGGCGTGGTCAGCAGACCGTTCGTCAGCGTAACGCGGTTGAGCGTCAGGTCGCCACCCGGAAGCACATAGAGCAGACGGAATTCCGGCGTACCGCCCGCCGAACTGCGGGCGATCGTCGCCTCGCTGCCGTTTATCCGCAGCGTCCCGGCAATCGCCACATCGGCGATGGTCGGAAGCGCCGTCGAGAAGCTGTTGGCGGCATTCAGCGTATATGTGCTGTCCGTCAGGTTGATGACGTCATTCGTACCGGGTCCATTAGCATTGGCGCAGGCGACGGCGTTGACGAGATCGGCGCTGTCGTCGGCCGCGACCGTGTGCGGGAAAGTAATGGCACAGGAGAACTCATACGCGCCGACATCGACCAGCGCGCCGAAGATGCGGTTGAAGCCCGCGCCTCGCTGATCGGTGGTCAGCGCCGAGCCATTCTGATCGACCGCCTTGGCGTTGCTGCCCCGGTTGATCGCCGGGCTTCCGGGCAGCAGCGCCATCGTCTGAGTCGGTCCGCCGTTGCTTGCCAGAGAGCCGAGCAGCGGGTTGACGCCCTGACCGACCGCGCCGCCGAAGCCGCACGTCGCCGCGCTCTCCAGATTATTGCCGCCGTCGGTGAATGTCCCGCCCACGAAGGCACAGTTGCCTCCACCCGTGTTGTTCGCGACGATCGTGTTCTGGACCGTCAGCGTGCCATCTTTTTGATAAATCCCGCTCTTGCTGGAAGTAAAAGCGTTGTTCCCGGCGATCGTGCTGTTGATGATCTGGGTGACGGACGTGGAAAGCCCGATCTCGATCGCACCGCCGCCGCTGGTCGCAGCGCTGTCCGTTGCCGAATTGTTAAACAAAGTGCTGTTGATGATCTTGAGGGTGCTGCCGCGGTTCGCGATGCCACCCCCGGTCAGCGCTGCGTTGCCGGTTAGCGTGCTGCCAAGGACGACAAGCGATGAGGCGTTGGTGCTAAGGATACCGCCGCCAACCGACGCGCTGCTCAGGCTGACTGTGCTCTGGTTCAGCAGCAGCGTCCCATCATTCCGAATGGCTCCGCCCCCATCCCCGGGAGCCGTGTACCGTCCGTTCGTCAGCGTGACCCGATTGAGGGTCAGGTTGGCGCCAATGTTCACGTACACCAGCCGGAACTCCGGCGTCCCACCCACCGCGCTTCGGGCGATGGTCGCGCCATTGCCATTAATCGTCAGCGTGCCCGACGTTGCCACGCTGACAACAGGCGGCAGACCGGTCGAGCTGGCATTGACGAAAAGGAGCGTATAGGTGCTGTTCGTCAGGTTGATGGTGTCATTCGTGCCCGCGCCGTTGGAGTTAGCGCAGTTCATGGCGTTGATCAGGCTGGCGACGTCTGAGGCGGGGACAGTGTAAGGAAAGAGCGGGCAGGCAGCGCCTAATGCCGACAGCTTCGCGGTAAAAACGAAGGCATTCAACAGAAGCAGTAGCGGCAAAACAACCTTGATGAGTCGAGACGAATAGTGAGACACAATGAGCCCCTCTCTCGCATATCGAACTTTCCACAGTGGGCGACGAGCGTGCAGGGAGCGGATTATTCGTTTAGAAAAAAGTTCTTTCCGTTATTTTATGCGAAATTTTTAATTTCGCTGGATGGGGCGAAAAACAAACGGACGCCACTGGCGTCCGTTCATGAATTTCCTTCGCCTGCTGTGCTACCGCACCAAACGACCCTCTTGCAGCGTCCAGCGCTCGCCGCCGAACCGTTCGAGGAAGCGGCGGTCGTGCGATGCCGCAATGACAGGACCGGGGAACGTCCGCAGCGCATCCTCCAACCCTTCCAGCACGTCGAAGCTGACGTAGTTGGTCGGCTCGTCGAGGATTAGCAGATTCGCCTGCCCGGCGATTAGGCGCGCCAGATGCACCTTGCGGCGCTGACCGCCGCTCAACCCGCGCACCGGCTTATCCACGTCTTCATAGCGGAACAACCCCGACCGCAGCAAGATCGTCATCAATGCCTGTTCCTCGCGCGGCAGCCCATCACTGTACGCCTCGAATAATGTCTTGTCCGGCGGCAGCTCGCGCGCCTCCTGATCGAGATAGCCGAGCGAGACGGCGGGGTTGTAAACCACTTCGCCGGAGTCCGGCGCTTCACGCCCCGTCAGGATGCGGATCAGGGTCGATTTGCCCGCCCCGTTCGGCGCAACCAGCGCGATCCGCGCGCCCGCCCCAACCTCGAACGAGACGTCGTCCAAGATCACGCGGTCGCCGTAGCGCTTGCTGATGCCACGCGCGATCAGCGGCAGACGCCCTTTGAGTGCTGCCGGGTCAAGCCTGCCGTCAAAGCACAGGTCGTCCGGTGGTTGGGGTATGGGGTCGGCTTCGATGCGGCGCAGGCGTTCCTCGGCGCTGCGGACGCGGCGGGCGACGGTGGCGTCGTGCGTTTGCTCCCGACCCCACTTGATGAACTTGTCGTTGTCACTGACGGGTCGATAGTTGTTATTGTTCCGGGCGCGCACGGCGATGTCGTAGCGCAGCGCTTTGATTTCCTCCTGCTGCTTGTTGTAATCCTCGATCCAGCGGCGGCGCTCCGCCTGCTTGGCGTTCAGGTAGGCATCGTAATCGCCTGTGTAGCGCTTCGCCGTGTGCTGGTGCTCATCGATCTCGATGATGGCGTTGACCGTCTTGTTCAGGAAGGCGCGGTCGTGCGACACGATCAGCGCCGCGCCGCGATAGGCTGCGACGGTCGATTCCAGCCAGTCTAGGCTGGCGGCATCGAGATGATTCGTCGGCTCGTCCAGCAGCAGCACGGCCGGCGCTTGCACCAGCAGCAGCGCCAGCGCGGTGCGCTCTTTTTCGCCGCCGCTGAGCGTCGCGAACAGCCGGTCCCGCCCGATGTGCGCCACGCCCAAGCCCGCCAGCGTCGCGTCGATCCGGTAGTCGAGGTCGTAGCCGCCGCGCAGGTCGAACTGCTCCGAAGCGTCGCCATAAGCGTCCAGCACCGGCGCGAGCGCATCGCCCGTGACCTGCGCCATCTGCGTTTCCAGTTCACGCATCTGCGCTTCCAACGCCCGGACGTCTGCGGCGGCGAGGTCGATCATGTCCTGCACGGTCTTGCCCTCGATATCAAGCATGATCTGCTGCAAGTAGCCGACGCCGATTCCCGCCGCCACCTGCACCGAGCCCGTATCCGGTGCGAGTTCTCCGGCGATGATCTTGAGCAGCGTCGTCTTGCCGGAGCCGTTCGCGCCGACCAAGCCGATCCGGTCGCCATCACGCAGTGACAGTGATACATCATGCAGAACGGTGTGGAGTCCGAAGGATTTGTTGAGGGTTGAGGCGGTGATAAACATAGAGCTTTTAGCCTTTAGCGCTTAGCCATTAGCTTTTAGCTTTTAGCAAAAAGCTAATGGTCTCATTTCGATGGATTGAATGAAGTGCGTAGCGCGGCGTGCGGCTGGTGGTTTTAGCTAAGGGCTAACGGCTAAAAGCTAACAGCTAGAATCAAAAACGCCGCCAGTGGACGAGCCTCCGGCGGCGCTTGATGTCAAAGAGAGGAATCAGAGCGCGCTAGACGTGGGTTCGTCCAGTTATCGGGAAATGTGGATTCCGTCAGTGCTCATGAAGACCTGCTTACTCGGGGTGAATAGAAGACCGGGGAGAACAGGAGTCATCACAGTTCCGCCACAGCCATGTATAGGGTAATGCAAAAAGTCAGTTTGTCAACTGAGATGCTCATCACAACTCCGAAAATTCTTGATACATCCTTGATGTCTGCCTAGTTGACTGAAATTAGACACCGGGTGTATAGTTTTTGTGAAATCTAGCATCGGAGTGTATAGGTTCGATTTTGTCGGTCAAACACACACTTCTCGCCCTGCTTTACCAGCGCCCCATGCATGGCTACGAACTCGGCAAGCAGCTCAACTCGGTCGTCAGTGCTGAGTGGGATGTTAAGCCGGGGCAGATCGCCAGCACGCTTTTGCGCCTGCGTGACGCCGGGTTGGTCGATTACGAAGTCGAGTCGATCAACGATGCGCCCGACCGCAAGGTCTACTTCATCACGGACGAAGGTCGTCAGGAATTAGAGTCGTGGTATCTGACGCCCGAAGTCCGCGATTACCGGCTCGGCGATACCTTCTACATCAAGCTGGTGCTGAGCCTGATCGAGAGTCCGGTCAGCCCGGATCAAGTGCTGATGGCGCAGCGGCGCGAATTGTTCCAGCAGTTGCATCAGGTCACGACGATGCTGCGCCAAGCCGATCCCAAGACTCAGCTTCCGTGGGTGCTGCTGCTGGAAAGCGCGTCGATGCATCTGGAAGCCGATTTGCGCTGGATCGAGATGTGCGAAGCGCGTTTGCCCGACCTGAAAGCCTACACGCCGCCCAAACCCGCGCCCAAACCGCGCGGCAGACCGCGACGCGCGCCCCAAGAACCCGCTACACCCGAAGAAACGAAAGCACGCGCGGAAGGCGCAAAGGAAAGACCATGAGCATCGTCACCGTCGAGCAACTCACCAAAGTCTATGGAGCCGCCGATCACCCGATCTACGCGCTCGATCACGTCAGCCTCGGGGTGGATCAAGGCGAATTCGTCGCGATTATGGGTCCGAGCGGTTCCGGCAAGAGTACGCTCCTGTATCTGATCGGCGGGCTGGATAAGCCGAGCAGCGGGCGTGTCCTGCTGCGCGACGCCGACATGAGCACTATGAACGATGACGCTCTCTCCAAGCTGCGGCGCAAGTCGCTCGGCTTTGTCTTCCAATTTTTCAACCTAATTCCGGTGCTCAGCGCGCAGGAGAACGTCGCCATGCCGCTCATCCTCGACGGCGTACCGCGCCCGGACGCCCTCAAGCGGGCGGACGAAGCGCTGAGCCGGGTCGGATTGGCGGATCGCGGCAGTCACCGCCCCGTCGAGCTTTCCGGCGGGCAGCAGCAGCGCGCGGCGCTGGCGCGGGCGCTCGTCACGAAGCCGGATGTCATCCTCGCCGACGAGCCGACCGGCAACCTCGACTCGCGCAGCAGTGATGAAGTCGTACAAATGCTCCGGCAGACAGTCGATCAGTTGGGGCAGACGATGATCCTCGTCACGCACGATCCTCGTGTCGCGGCGTTCGCCGACCGCATCGTCTTCCTCAAGGACGGCAAGATCGTGGACGACAACCGCCTCAAGGGTCAGGGCAAGGCGGATCAGATTCGTGAGCAGTTGAACAAAGTAGCGGTTAGCAGTTAGCCATTAGCCGTTAGCTAAGGGCTTACCGAAACATCACCCTTCGGCTCCCATACATTGGATAGGGAGCAAAGCGCAATGGGTGAAATTTGAATTTCGCGCATTGGTTTTGCTAAAGGCTAATGGCTAACAGCTAAAAGCTTAGAAAGCATCCATCATGAACACTCAAACTTCCTCCCTGTGGCAGATGACGCTCATGGCGCTGCGCTACCTGAACGCGCGCCGCTTGCGCACCGTGTTGACGACGCTGGCGATCGTCTTCGGCGTCGCGCTGCTGTTCGCCAGCAATGTCGTGCTCCCGTCGGTGCTCTCCATTTTCAACCAGACCGTGACAGTCGTCGCCGGGGCGGATTTGACCGTCAAGAGCGTGACCGGCGAATCGTTCGACGCCGCCGAGGCGCTGGCGAAACTCGACGCCGTCGATCAGGTTGAGGCGGCAAGCGGCATCCTGCGCCGCGAATACACGCTGCCGACGCTGAGCGACTCCGAATTGGGCGCGACCAGCGATATCACCCTCACGGGCGTAGACCCGGAAAGCGCGCAGCGGGTGCGCCAGCTCGTCATGAGCGACGGCGAATTCTTGCAGCCGGGCGACACGGGCAAAGCCGTCCTCCCGGCGAGCATCGCCGAGCTCGCGCCGCAGATTCACGTTGGCACGATCTTCCCGCTCGTCACGGCGAACGGCTTGAAGCTGTATACGGTCGTCGGGCTGCTGGCGAACGCGGGAAGCTCGGTCACGCCTGAGATCATCGTCAGCCTGCCGGACGCGCAGACGGCGTTCAACCAGCCCGGGCTGATCAACTCGGTGGAGATCGCGCTTGCTCCCGGCGCGGACAACGAAGCCGTCGGCGCGGCGGTCTTGAGCGCGCTCGGCAGCGGCTTCACGCTCGATGCGAGCACCGGCGCACCGGGGGTATTGGCGACAGCGCAGGTCGGTTTCGCCATTTTCGACCTGTTCGGCTTGCTGGCACTGTTCCTCGGCGCGTTCCTAATCTTCAATACCTTCCGCACTATCGTCGTCGAGCGGCGGCGCGACCTCGCCATGCTGCGGGCGATCGGCGCGACGCGGCGGCAGATCACGACGATGATCCTGATCGAAAGCCTCGTCCAAGGGGTGATTGGCACGCTGGTCGGGCTGGTCGTCGGGTATGCGATGGCGGCGGGGATGGCATCGCTGATGGGCGGGATCGTCGAGCAGTACTTCCATCAGGCGGCGTTCAGCGTCGCGCCGCGGATCACGGCACAGTCGCTTGTCCCGCCGATCTTCCTCGGCTTGGTGACTGCGCTGCTGGCAGGCTATCTGCCGGCTCGTTCCGCCAGCCGCACCGCCCCGCTGGAAGCGCTCCGCCCCGCGACCGCCGAGTCCATCAACCGCAGCGCGCGTTGGAGCTTGATCGCGGGCGGCGTCTTGATGCTGTTCGGCGTCATCCTGCTGGCAACCGGAGCGCGCGGCGCGGCGGGTGGCGCCATCGTCTTCCTGCTCGGCATCGTGCTGGCAGCGCCGGGGCTGGTGATCCCGATGGCGCGGCTGTTCTCGCCGATTCTGACTCTACTCTATGCCCGCGAGGGCGATCTGGCTCGGGGCAACCTGATGCGCCAGCCGGGGCGCGCCGCGATCACCGGCAGCACCCTGATGATCGGGCTGGCAACGCTGATCCTGATGGCGGCGCTGGTCGATGGCGTGGACGCGATGTTCACGGGAATCTCCGACCGCACGTTCCGCAGCGACATCCTGCTCGTGCCGCAGTCGATCGGCGTGTACAACAATGTGATCGGCGCGGACGAGGGGCTGGCGAACGGGATCAAGGCGCTGCCGGAGGTCGAGACCGTCGGCACGCTGCGCTATGCAGCGGCGTCCACGAATGGCGAAGACCTTCAGGTAATGGGAATCGACCCGGCGGTGTATCCGCAGGTGTCGGAGCTGACCTTCGCCGAGGGCGATCCTGACGCGGCGCTGGCATCATTAAACGAGGGGCGCAACGCCATCTTCACGACGGTCGGGCTGACGACGCTCGGCTTGAAGGTCGGTGACGACTTCGTGATGCAGACCGCCGAGGGCGACCAGACCTATCACATCGTCGCCGCCGCCAACGACCTGTTCACGGTCAAGGTGACGGTCGCGTACATCTCGCAGGCGAACCTCGCCGCCGACTTCCACAAGACCGAAGACATCATGCTGATGGTCAACCTGAAGCCCGATGCGGACAAGGACGCGGCGCTGGCGGCGGTCAAAGAAATCGCGGGTGACTATCCGCAGTTCACGCCAAGCCTGACCGGGCAGTACCGCGACTTCATGGTCGAGACGACCAACGGCGTGCTGTGGCTGTTCTACTTCGTCGCCCTGCTCATCCTGATCCCGGCGGCGCTCGGCTTGCTCAACACGCTGACGATCAACATTTTGGAACGCACCCGCGAGATCGGCGTCGTGCGCGCCGTCGGCGGCAGCCGGACTCAGGTGCGCCGGATCGTAACCAGCGAGGCGCTGCTCCTCGGCATCTTCGGGGCGGCGCTCGGCGTGCTGGCGGGCGTGGCGATGAGCTACGGATTCATCAGCGCCTTCAGCGCGATTGGTTGGGACATGCCTTACCCGTTCCCCGCGCTTGGGATCGTCGCGGCGATCGTGGTCGGCGTGCTGCTGGCGCTGTTCGCCAGTATCCTACCGGCGCGGTCAGCGGCGAAGCTGGACATCATCCGCGCGCTGCAATACGAGTAACCTCACCCCCGGTTCGCTTCGCTTACCGCTCCCTCTCCAATGCATGGGAGCTGAGGGGGCCAGGGGGTGAGGTATACGTTACGCTCCTGCCTGCTGCATGAGATACGCTGACAGGTTATCCAACTGCTGCCGCCAGCCGTCGTCGTTCATCTCGTAGCGCTTCTGGCGGACATCCTCCGGCAGCGCCTCAAATCCGGCTTCGCTCACCGTTACGCGCGTGCCACCCGGCACGGTTTCCAGCATGAACGTCACCAACGTCCGAACCGAACTGCCTTCCTCTGCTGTCCAATGAAACGCGAAGCGATCCGGCGGCTCGACCGCCGCAATGGTCGCATATTCGGTGATGTTGAGCTCCGTGAATTCCATCGTCATGGTTTCGCCGGGGGCGAGCTTGTCCCACTTCGCCGCGATGCCAAACCACGCGCCGAACTGCTCCGGCTGGGTAATCGCATGCCAGACCTGCTGGTGATCGGCGGCGATGACGATTGTGCGCTCTGCTTTCATAACACCCTGCATCCGGTTTTCACTCCTTTTGCAACTAGATGGTTGCGAAATATAACACAGTTTCTCGATGATGCAACCGTTCTGTTGCACTTCAGTGATGACTAGCCGTGACCGTGTCCATTGCCGTTTCCGTTACCATTCCCGCGTCCGCCGCAGTTCGGGTTGCCGTTGCCATTCCCGTTGCCGCGCCCGCAGTTTCCATTGCCGTTGCCATTTCCATGCCCATTATTCCGGCGGATGACCTGACCGGGCGCGAGGTCAGACGGGTGAACACCCGCTTCACGGATGATCTGCCCCCAGCCAATGCCTGCATTCCGCTGAGCGAAATAGGTATCCGGCGTGAGCCCGGTGGCGTCGGCAAGCAGATAAGCACGGGTGATCTCGCCAAAGCCGAACCCGGCGCAGTGCCAGCCGATGATTTCTTCATAGGGTACGCCGAATGCTTCAGCGAGACGCATCGCGACCGGGTGTCCCGGCTGGTTGCACGCGACATTGGTCGAAGTCGCGATGGGTAGCCATGTCGCCGTCGCAGTCAGATTAGGGGTAGGCGTGAATGTCGCGGTTGGGAATGGCGCGAGGGTCGCCGTCAGATTGAGAGTTGGGGTGAAGGTTGGCGTCCAGTTCGGCGTCGGTGTGAGCGTTGGCTCGACGAAGAATTCGAGGCTGGTCGCATGTATCGTGGCTCCATCCGGCAGCAGATAGCCGATCACGATCACTTCATCGCCTTGATGCAGGATCGACGGCTCAAACGCCGAGGCGGGCGCGATGATATAGCCGTTGACCATAATCACGCCCTGCCCCAGATCGACCGGTCCGACGACCACGACGAGCGAGTCCGGTGAAGGCGTAGGTGTGGCGGTTTGTGCGGTCAGCGGTAGCGCAGAAAAAATGGCGGTTGCCAGCGCTAGAACCATCCGAAGGACACTTAATTTGCGTACCATGGCAAACTCCTTAACGCCTTAATCCATATTGTAATGCATGCCTTCGATTTGATCAGAATAGGCTCATTCGTCTATAATCGAATCGACATTAGATTATTTCCGAACAGGATTTGATTTTGGCACGCAAGCCCGCCGACCAATCGGTCAACCGCGACGAGATCATCGCTGCCGCCGCCGAAGTCCTCAGCCGACGTGGTTACGAAACGGCGACCATGAAAGACATTGCCGCCGCCGTCAACCTGACTGCCGCCAGCCTCTACCATCATTTTCGCAACAAAGACGCGCTGATCCTCGCCGTGCTCGAAATGGGGCTGGAGATCGCCATCGCCAACACCCAGCCGATCGCCTGCGGGACTGCCCCGGCTTCGGAGAAGCTGCGCGGCATGATTCGCGAGCACGTCGCGGGCGTGGCGGATAACAATGCCTTCGGCGCGGCGATGGTCTTTGAAATCCGCACGCTGCTGAATGCCGAACCGCCGGACATGAGCGCCAAAGATGAAGAACGTGTGGCGTACGAGGATTTCATCGCGCGCCGCAGCGCCTTCTTCAAGCGGCGCGACACCTTTGAGCAGCTTTTCCGGCAGGTCGTCGGCGAAGGGGTGCGCTCGGGCGAGTTCCGCGACGTGGACGTACCGATCTTCGTCAAGATGCTGCTCGGCGCGAACAACTGGGTTGGCGTCTGGTATCGCCCTGACGGACGGCTCGACGGCGAAGCGATCGCGGCGCGAATCACGGATTACTGTTTATCGGCGCTCCAAAAAGGGCGTGTGTGATGGAAGTCATCGACTTCATTTTACGGATGTTCGGGGCAGTGAAGGAATATGAGGACGCCGACGAAGCGGAGCGGCGCAAGTCGCAGCGCACGTTCGTGATCGCGGTCATCGCTGTGGTCGCGGCGATTATCCTGACGCTGGTACTGTATCCGATGCTGAACCGGTAACACACTACGCATGTGGATTCTGGAACTACTCGAACTGTTGCTAGCGGTAATCGGGATTACTGCCGACTTGACCGACGCAGACCCGAAAAAGCGCCGGGATGCATGGCGCGCATGTGGCATCGTGTTCGCTCTCCTCGCTCTCGGCTGCATTGTCATCCTTATCGTTTTCGCCGTGCGTGACTGACAAATGGTATTGAAAAGGGTTTGAAATGGAACTGCTGCAAGGAAAAGTCGCCATCATTACCGGGAGCGGGCGCGGCATTGGCGCGGCGGCGGCGAAGCTGTTCGCAGCGCACGGCGCGCACGTCATCGTCAGCGACATCGACCCGAATCCGGCGAATGAAACCGTCAGCGCGATCCAATCGGCTGGCGGCAGCGCGACCGCCATTGCCGCCGACGTCACCAAGGACGGCGACATCGAAGAATTGATCGGGCAGACCGTCAGCACGCACGGGAAAATCGACATCCTCGTGAACAATGCTGGATACACGTGGGATGGCATGATGCACAAAATGAGCGACGACCAGTGGGACGCTATGCTGGCGATCCACCTGACCGCGCCCTTCAAGATCATCCGCGCGGCGATCCCGTACATGCGTGAAGTCGCGAAAGCCGAGCAGGAAAACGGCGGCACGGCAGCCGCGCGCAAGATCGTCAACGTCAGCAGCACGACCGGCACGCGCGGCAACATCGGGCAGACCAATTACTCGGCGGGCAAAGCCGGAATCATCGGCTTGACCAAGACGCTGGCAAAGGAATGGGGCGCGTTCAATATTCAGGTGAACGCCGTCGCTTTCGGCTTCATCGAGACGCGGCTCACTCAGTCGGATAAAGAAGGTGACTTCACCGAGCGCGAGGGACAGCACATCAAGCTCGGCATGCCCGACAAAGTCCGCGACAACATTTTCAACCAGATTCCGATGCGCCGTCCCGGCACGGCGGACGAAGCGGCGGGCGCGCTGCTCTTTTTCGCCAGCCCGCTCTCGAACTACATCAGCGGACAGGTGTTGGAAGTCGCGGGCGGCTGGTAGAAAAGAAAAGTTCCTAGTACCTAGTTCGCAGTTCCTAGAAGGTTTCGACTAGGAACTAGGAGCTAAAAAAGACTACTCAGGTTATGAAAGGCTTGACGGATGATTTCATTTACTCCAAATGAAGACCAGCAGCAACTAATCGATGTGATCCGGCGCTTTGCTGTCAACGACGTGCAGCCCGTCGCTCATGAAGCCGACGAGCACGAGCGCGTACCCGGCGAGCTCGTCAGCACCGGCTGGGAGATCGGGCTTGTACCAACGGCGATCCCCGAAGAACTCGGCGGGCTCGGCGAGATGAGCGCGGTCACCAACGTCCTCGCCGCCGAAGAACTGGCGTATGGCGATCTGGCAGCGGCGCTGCAAATCTTGTCGCCCGCTCTGTTCGCCTTCCCGCTGATCCTCTACGGCACGGCGGAGCAGCGCCAGAATTACCTGCCGATGTTCCTCGAAGAACGGCTGCCGCAGTTTTCAGCAGCGCTGCTCGAACCGGGCGTGTTCTTTGATGCGCGCGATCTCAAGACGACGGCGCGCGTCGAGGGCGACAAGATCACCATCAGCGGCGAGAAGGCATACGTCCCGCTGGCGGCGAATGCCAACACCCTGCTCGTCTACGCCAAGCACAGCGAAACAGGCATGGTCGATGCCTACATCGTCGAGACCGACCTGCATGGCGTTACCGTCGGACCACGCGAAAAGCTGATGGGCGTCCGCGCCCTGCCGACGCACCGCGTGACGCTCAGCGATGTCGAGATCGGGCTGGATTGCAAGCTCGGCGGCGCGGTCGGCAGCGACTACGCTGCTCTGCTCAACCGGCAGCGTGTCGCGCAGGCGGCGCTGGCGGTCGGTGTGGCGCGGCAGGCATATGAGTATGCCCGTGAATACGCAAAACAGCGTGTCCAGTTTGGCGTGCCGATCGCCCAGAAACAGGCGATCGCCTTCATGCTGGCGGAGATGGCAATCGAGGTCGATGCCGCGCGTTTGCTGGTGTGGGAAGCGGCATGGACGCTGGATCAAGGCGGCGACGCATCACGAGAAGCATATCTAGCGCGGGAGTATGCCGATAAGGCAGTGATGTTCGTGGCAGACAGCGCCGTGCAGACGCTCGGCGGCTATGGTTTCATCCGCGAATACCCGGTCGAGCGCCTGCTCCGCAATGCGCGCGGCTTCACGACTTTCGACGGGCTGGCGATCATTTAGCGACAAGTAGCATGGGCACACGCGGCAAGCAAAAGATCTGACGAGGAGCGAGCGTGCAAGCGGGTAAGGATTACAACGTCGTCATCCGCATCACGGGCTGCCCGCCGGAGATCGGCACGGCGCTGTGGATTCTGGAGGAAGCGCGGAAGCGTACCTTCGAGCAGTTGGGCGATGCCCCTGACGCGATGATGGATTGGGTCAGCGAGCACGAGCGCCATGCCGTCGGTACGCTGCTCTATCACATTGCGCTGATCGAGGCGGATTGGCTGTTCACGGAAGTACTGGAGACTGATTACGCGCCGGATATTATAGCGCTGTTCCCGGTCGCGGCGCGAGACTCATCTGGTCGGCTGAGCGCCTTCAAGGGTGAAACATTCGCCGAACACAAGCAGCGGCTGGCGATGGTGCGCTCGCGCGTCATGGATGTGTTTTACAACATGGATCTGGACGACTTCCGCCGCACGCGCTCGCTCGAACCGTACGACGTGACGCCGGAATGGGTGCTGTTTCACCTGTCGCAGCACGAGGCGGAACACCGGTCGGAAATCAATTCACTACGACAGCGGTTTGAGCTCGAAAACATCGAAACAGAATAAGACTCGTTTTGGGAGTATGGCATGGCGATCAGTTTTGAAGTTCCCGAAAACCTGAAGCAGCAGCAGGACATGGTCAAGATGGTGGCGGAATACGTTATGCGCCCCATTAGCCGCGAGCTGGACGAGCGCGAGCACGACCGCCCGCTGCCCTTCATCGAGCAGATGTGGCCCTTCATGCGCGATATGCAGAAGCGCAACCTCGAAAAGCTGGATGCGGCGGACGGCGGCAAGAAGCGCGAAGGTCCGGGTATCACCAACCTGCGCCTGATGCTGATGATCGAGACGCTGTCGTGGGGCGACGCCGGGATTTATCTGTGCCTGCCCGGCGGCGCTCTTGGCGGCGCGGCGATCGAGGCGGTAGGCACGGTCGAGCAAAAGAAGAAATATCTTGGTCGCTTTGCCGAAGGCGATCAGGCGGCGTGGGGTGCGATGGCGATGACCGAGCCGGGCGCGGGATCGGACACATCGGCGATTCAGACGACGGCGGTCTTCGACGACAGCACCAATCAGTGGGTGATCAACGGCGAGAAAATCTTCTGCACCAACGGCAAGCTGGCGCTGGACGAATCCAATGGGCTGGTCGTAGTGTGGGCAACGATCGACCGGTCGGCGGGGCGTGCTGGCATGCGCCCGTTCATCGTGGAAGCCGGGACGTCGGGCGTAAAAGTGACCAAGACCGAGATCAAGCACGGCATCCGCGCCAGTGACACGGCGGCGATCGTCTTTGAAAATGCGCGCATCCCGGCGGATGCCATCCTTGGCAGCGCCGAAGTCCAGCGGGGCGAGGGATCGGGCGGGTTCAAGGGCGCAATGGCGACCTTCGACGCGACGCGCCCGCTGGTAGCGGCGAGCGCGCTCGGCATCGGGCGGGCATCGCTGGAATTCCTGATCGAGAAGCTGCGCGAGAACGGCATCGAAATTCCGTATGGCGCGCCATACCATAAGCTGAGCGCTATCCAGCGTGACGTGATCGAGATGGAAGCGGAATTACGCGCGACCTACCTGCTCACGCTGCGCGCGATCTCGATGCTCGATCACGGGCAGTACAACAGCCTCGAAGCGTCGATGGCGAAAGCGAAAGCCGGGAAAGTCGTGACACGCATCGGGCAAAAGGCGGTCGCGCTGCTCGGCGCATCCGGCTACAGCCGCGACTGGTTGGCAGAGAAATGGATGAGAGACGCCCGCATAAACGGAATCTACGAGGGGACAGATCAGGTTAACACATTGATTGTCGCTCGCCGCATCCTCGGCTATTCCAGCCGGGAATTGAGCTAGTACAAATCCCGCACATTTGTGAAGAAAGTGTGAGGTGTTCCTAATATAAATTGAAGTAAAATTCCCGAACCGGGATAAGATGCGTGTTTGCGCATCTATGCAATGAACAGGGGGACTGATCATGCCCGTTAATGCACATTGGCTTGACAACGACGATTCGACCGAAATCGTGCACGTGGAATTTATCGGCGCATGGACATGGGATGAGTTCTGGGACTGCATCAACAACGTCCTCGACCCGATGCTCATGTCGAAGACCGAGCGCCCCTGCACGATTTGCGACATCCGCCAGAGCACCAAGCTGCCGCCCGACGCGATCAACCAGAGCACGCGCATGGTACGCGGTGGCACGAAGTGGGACCTGACGGTGATCGTCGGCAACAACCAATTCGCCAAGATGCTCGTCGGCATCGTGACGCGCCTGCTGCCCAACCTCGGCAAAGCCTTCACGATGACCAGCACGATGGAAGACGCCAAGAAGGCGATCGCCGACCACCGGGCAAAGGCGGCAAAACATTGACCCAAAACATAAAAAGGACGAGGGTTCATGACCTATAACATCCGCAAAGCCGCCGTCATCGGCAGCGGAACAATGGGCGGCGGCATTGCCGCCCTGCTCGCCGCGGTCGGCGTGGAAGTCACCCTGCTCGACATCGCGGCGCGCGACACTCAACCCGGCAATCCCCCTGCAAAGCGCAACGCGGTCGTCAACGATGGGCTGAAGCGCGCGGCGGCATCCCGACCGTCGCAGTTTTATTCTGAAGCGGATACCACACTCATCCACACGGGCAATATCGACGACGATCTCGGCAGGCTGCACGACGCCGACTGGGTGATCGAGGTGGTGGTCGAAAAGCTGGACATCAAGCGGGCGCTGATGGCGAAGCTGGTCGAAGTCGTCCGCGACGACACGATCATTAGCACCAACACCTCCGGATTGCCGATCCGGGCGATTGCCGAAGGGATGGATCAAAGTTTTACGCGCCGCTTTTTGGGAACGCATTTCTTTAATCCGCCGCGCTACTTAAACTTGCTGGAAGTCATCCCCCACCCCGATACCAACCCCGAGATCGTCGCGGCGATCAGCGAGTTCGCGAGCAAGCGGCTCGGCAAAGGGGTCGTGCTGTGCAAGGACGAGCCGAACTTCATCGGCAACCGCTTCATGACCATGAGCGGCATGCAGATTATCAACTACGCGCTGGACAACGGCTTCACCGTCGAGGAAGTTGATTCGCTGACCGGTCCGCTGATCGGTCGCCCGAAGACCGCAACCTTCCGCCTGAACGACCTCGTGGGTATCGACGTCGCCGTCGGCGTGGCGCGCAACCTCTACCCTGCCATTCCCGACGACCCGGCGCGGACAGTGCTGGAACACCCCGGCACGACGGCGCTGTTCGACAAGATCATCGGTAATGGCTGGCTCGGCAATAAGAGCGGTCAGGGCTTCTATAAGACCGTACGCGGCGCGAACGGCGAGAAGGAATTCTGGATTCTCGACTTCAACACGTTTGACTATGTCGCCCCGGGCAAGCCGCGCTTCGACAGCGTGAGCAAGCACCGCAAGGTCGAAAACACGGGTGAGCGCATCAAGCTGCTGATCAACGAAGACGACCGCGCCGCGAAACTCTTGTGGCATCATCACGCCTTCCTGCTGGCATATGCCTCCAACCGCGTGCCGGAGATCACCGAGAGCATCGCCAACGTCGATAATGCGCAAAAGTGGGGCTTCAGCCACGAGATGGGTCCCTTTGAAATCTGGGATGCGATCGGCGTGGCGGAGACTGTCCCGGCATTCGAAGAAGCGGGCTACCCGGTCGCTCAGTGGGTCAAAGACATGCTGGCAGAGGGCTTCGCGACCTTTTACCGCCGCGAAAATGGTCAGATAAGCGGATACTACAGCCCGCAGGCGCAGGGCTACGTCGATCTGGAAACGCACCCGCGTGCTTACACCTTCGCCAAACTCCGCGCTGCCAACAAGGAAATCGCCCGCAACGACGGCGCGAGCCTCTACGACATGGGCGACGGCGTGGCGCTGTTCGAGATTCACAGCCCCGCCAGCGCGCTCGACAATGACGTCGTGGCGATGCTGCACCAGAGCGTGGACGTGCTCGAACGCGACTTCGATGCGATGGTCGTCGGCAGCGATGCCGAGCGCTTCTGCGTCGGCGCGAACCTGTTCATGGTGGCGCTGGCGGTGCAAAGCGGCGAGCTCGGTCAGCTTGAGGTCGGTGTCAAAGCCGCTCAGGATGCCATGCAGCGCTTACGCTATGCCAGCAAGCCGGTCGTGATCGCGCCACACAACATGGCGCTCGGCGGCGGCGCTGAGCTGGTCATGGGCGGGTCGCGCGTCGTGGCGCACAGCGAGCTTTACATCGGGCAGGTGGAGATCGGCGTCGGCTTGATCCCGGCGGCAGGCGGGTGTAAGGAACTGCTCCGCCGGATCGTCAACCCGGTGATGGCATCTCACGCAAACGCCGACGTGATCCCGCATTTACAGCGTGTTTTCGAGGCAATTATGCTGGCGAAGGTCAGCGAGAGCGCTAAGCAAGCACGCGAGATCGGCTTCCTAACCTCCTGTGACCGCATCGTGATGAACCGGGCGCACCTGCTCGGTGAAGCCAAGCGCGAAGCGCTGCACATGGCGGACGGGTACGTTCCCCAGTACGCGGGCAAAATCTATGCGGCGGGACGGGATGTATACGCGGCGCTGCTGCTGGCGGTCGAGGGCTTCATCGAGGCGCGGCAGGCATCCGAGCATGACGCGCTGATCGCCCGAGAGCTGGCATTCGTCCTAACCGGTGGCGCGATCAGCGAACCGGCGTGGGTTGACGAGCAGGTCATTCTCGACTTGGAGCGGAAGTCATTCCTGAAGCTGGTACAAACGGAGAAGTCGCTGGAGCGCATGGCATATATGCTCCAGACCGGTAAGCCGCTGCGGAATTAGGACTGAGGACTGAGGTGAAAGGACTGAGTGATAAAACACCTGTGAAGCGTGGAGTCGCAAGTGCGAATTCTACGTCAAGCAGCGTGCTTCTATTGCTCAGTCCTCAGCACTTTTCCCTCAGCCCTCTAGTTGCTGCTGTACTGCGGATAAGTGGGCTTGATGCCCATCAGCCCGCCGATCGCCGTCATCGCGCCCATCATGATGCGCTGTGCAGGGAGCGGCATGCCCGCCATGCTCAGTTCAGGCAGCAGGTCGCCAAAGCTGACCATGACCTGCAAGAAGCTGGGAACGCCGTCTTTGCTGACTTTGCCATCCTTCGCCAAGCCGAAGAAGGTCTCGACGATTCCGTCGATGCGCTCCAGTTCGGACATGTGCGGGGTCTTGAACTCGACCGTCTGGCGGGCGCGCATCACGCTGTTCCCGGTGTTGTAGGGATGCAGATGCGGGATGCCGGGCGGGAACTCGAAGCTGTCGCCCGCTTTGGCGGTCAGCGTCTTGCCGCCAAGCTGATACGTCGCTTCCCCTTCGAGGATTTCCCAGACGTCGCGGCTTTCCTTGTGAATGTGCGGGTATTCGCGCCCTGTGCTAGGCGGGTAGGTAAACTCGTGAACCAGCTTCAAGCCGCCGTTTTGCTGCGGCGTGGTGACAAAAACCACTTTCACACCCGTCACCGGGTTTTCGAGAATTTGACCGGGCTTTGCCATGATGTTCCCCCTTTTGCGAACATCGCCAGAGTATTACAAACGACATTATCATAATGCGCTTCGATATTTTCTCATACAGGTATTTTGGTCAGGTGTACTCCGATCGCCATTGGCAGTTCAACATGAAGATCAACGACAAGCCTTTAGAAGGATAACCAATATGCGTGAAGCAGTCATCGTCGCCGCGTCCCGAACAGCAATCGGCAAGGCGAAAAAAGGTGTCACCCGCAGCAGCCGCAGTGACGATATGGCGGCGGCGGTTATTGGCGAGGTCCTGCGCCAGACCGATGGCAAGCTCGACCCGCAGGAAATCGACGATGTGATCATCGGCTGTGCAATGCCTGAAGGGTCGCAGGGCTTGAACTTCGCCCGCGTGATCGCGCTGCGCGCCGGTCTGCCCGTCGAAGTCCCCGGTCAGACGGTCAACCGGTTCTGCTCCAGCGGCTTGCAGAGTATTGCCATGGCGGCGGAGCGGATTATCGCCAATGGGGCAGACGTGATTGTCGCGGGCGGGGCGGAGACGATGTCGCTCGTGCCGATGAGCGGCTTCAAGATCAGCCCGAACCCGTACATGGCGGAAAACGAGCCGGAAGTCTACATGAGCATGGGGCACACGGCGGAGCGCGTCGCCGATGAATGGAACGTCAGCCGTGAGGATATGGATCAGTTCGCCTACGAGAGCCACATGAAAGCCGCCCGCGCGACCGACGGCGGCATCTTCAAGGACGAAATCCTGCCCTTCGCAATCGATGAGACTTACGTCAACGACGAGGGCGAGCTGGTCACGGACAAAATCCTCCTGACCGAAGACGAGCATCTGCGGCGCGAGACGTCGGTCGCAGGGTTGGGCAAGCTCAAGCCGGTGTTCCGTCAGGGTGGACGCGTGACGGCGGGCAACAGCAGCCCGTTGAGCGACGGCGCGGCGGCGGTACTGGTGATGGAAGCGGGCAAAGCGGCGCAGTTGGGTCTCAAGCCGCTGGCGCGGTTCGTCGGCTTCAATGTGGCAGGCGTTCGCCCCGAAATCATGGGCGTCGGACCGATCAACGCCGTGCCGAAGCTGCTCAAGCGCACCGGGATGGCACTGGACGACATCGACCTGATCGAACTCAACGAGGCGTTCGCAGCGCAGTCGCTGGCTGTGATCCGGCATCTGGAGATGAACCCGGAGAAGGTCAACGTCAATGGCGGCGCGATCGCGTTGGGTCATCCACTCGGCTGCACGGGCGCGAAGCTGACTGTTCAGTTGATGCACGAGATGCAGCGTCGCAACAGCAAGTACGGCATGGTAACCATGTGCATCGGCGGCGGCATGGGCGCTGCGGGCATCTTCGAGAACTTGAATTAGTTTCAGGGGAAACACGCCATGAAAAAGCAACCCGGCTCAACCCAAGATGAAGATGCCATCCGGTACATCGACGCGCACATTGAGGCGCTGAAGGACTGGCGTGGAGAGGTGTTCGCGCGCCTACGCGCCTTGATCAAGCAAGCCGACCCCGACGTGGTCGAGGAAGTGAAATTTGGCGGCGTGCCGACGTGGTATCACGACGGCATGATCTGTACCGGCGAGACGTACAAAAATGCTGTGAAGCTGACCTTCGCCAAGGGTGCATCGCTGGGCGATCCTTCAGGGCTTTTCAATTCCAGCCTTACGGGTAACGCTCGGCGCGCCATCGACTTCCACGAAGGTGACTCGATCGACGAGGACGCCTTCAAGGAGTTGATCCGCGAAGCGGTGAGCGTGAATGCATGGTCGCGCAGTGCACCCAAGCCGAAACGGAAAGGCAAATAAGCGCATCAAAGCGCTGTTCCTTGGCACGCGCTCCGCGACAATCTCTACGGCATGATCACGATGCGTATCGGTGATGACATGGGAGCCGCGGGCGGCTTCAAGAACGAGATTTAATCGTGCATCATCGCCTGTCTATTACGCCGCATAAGGGTTGTGTTACATCCGAGGCTCATTGATAATGAGCCTCGTTTCATTTTCGACAGAGGCAACCAATGAAATCGAAGCTGCTCCTTCACATTGGCTATCACAAAACGGCAAGCAGTTGGATGCAGCGCTTTCTATTCAAAGACAGCGCAATCGGTTTCACGATGTCGAAGCAAAACAACAAATGGTCGAGGCTGATCACCATGCCTCACCCATTTGATTACGATCCCGAGCCTATACATGCCCTCATCAGTCCTTGGCTGCAAGAGACCCACGAGCTGGATCGTGTCCCCGTCATCTCATACGAACGCTTCTCCGGATGCCTCTATGCGGGTGGGTTCGACAGCCAGATCCTTGCCGATCGCTTGGTGCGGCTGTTCCCCGATGCACATATCTTGATCGTGATCCGCGAGCAAAAAAACATCATCTATGGCACCTACAGCCAATTCATACGGGAAGGGGGCGCGGTGACACTCAAACGGTTTTTACACCCTTATGCCCCCAATATGGTCCCCGGCTTCCGGTTTGAGCATTTCATGTATCACCGGCTCATTCAGTATTACTACGAGCTTTTCGGTCGCGACAGGGTACTTGTTGTCCCCTACGAGCTGTTCGCCCAACAGCCGGAGGAATTTACGCGGCGCATTGTCGATTTTTGCGGGCTATCCTTACCCCCTGATGCTGCGATCCACCAGACGTACCGGAAACGCGTGAACCAGAGTTTCAACAGCATAGAAGTATCACTCTTACGCCAGCTTCAGTTTTGGTTAGGTACCCAAGCCGCTACAAATCGTCAGAGCGCGATCCCGATGCGGAAGGAATATTTACGCAAGCTTCAGCGCGGAGTCACCCTTATGGCGCAGCGGCTGCCGGAAAGTATCAACCGCTCGACGGAAAAGGGGTTTCGGCGGCAGGTCGCGAACGCAGTCGGTACGCAGTTCCAAGAGAGTAACGCGGAAACCGCACGTCTAACTGGACTTGATCTACAAGCCTATGGTTACGGCCTGCCGCCACAGTCCTGAGTCTGCTCAAGCCGTACAATTGCGAACTTAATTAACTCTAATCATCTAATCCTTCATCACTGACCGTTGTCGGTTGTAACGTACCTGTGATGAGGCTTTGGAAGATGACGAGTCGGAAACTACAGTTCCTATCTCTCGCGCTGATTATCGCTCTATTCACGCTCCTCCCCGCTGCGGTCGCACAAGAAGATGAAGAAGAAGAGGAATATACGGTCGGCGTCGAATTGGTCGCCGAAGGCTTATCCGCGCCGGTTGCACTGGCGACGGCGAATGACGACAGTGGTCGGATGTTCATCGTCGATCAGGCGGGCTTGATTCGGATTGTCACGTCGGACGGCGAACTGCTCGCCGACCCGTTCCTAGATATGCGGGGCATCATCACGCCGTTTATGGAAGGATACGATGAGCGCGGCGTCCTTGGTCTGGCGTTCCACCCGGATTACGCCAACAATGGGCGATTCTTCGTGTATTACACCATCCCCCTGCGCGAAGGCGCGCCGGAAGGCTGGGATCACACCAACGTCGTCGGCGAATTGAATGTCTCGGCGGATGACCCGAACGTCGCCGACCTCGCTTCGCTCAAGACCGTGCTGCAAATCGACCAGCCGCAGTTCAATCACGACGCCGGTCATATCACCTTCGGACCGGACGGCTATCTGTATGTGCCGATCGGCGATGGCGGCGGCGCGAATGACACCGATATGGGACACAACCCCGAGATCGGCAACGGGCAGGATTTGACCGAGCTGCACGGCAGCATCCTGCGCATCGACGTCAACGGCGACCCCGGCAACTACACCATCCCGGCGGATAACCCGTTTGCGGGCGACGACAACGCCGCCGATGAAATCTATGCCTACGGCTTCCGCAACCCGTACCACATCTCCTTCGACATGGGCGGCGATAACGAGTTGTTCGCCGCGGATGCCGGTCAGGACCTGTGGGAAGAAGTGAGCCTTTCCAGCACAGTGGGATCCGAAGCTTGGAATTCACGTGACTTGAAGTCGCGGC
>JADMIO011116453.1_pt1 | contig 58706 bp, 36 predicted proteins | sample 8958161 | NCBI WGS metagenome assembly JADMIO01 (sample SAMN16585339, study PRJNA669376) | soil metagenome | isolation source: Crop rotation soil | place: USA: Cullars Rotation, Alabama | collected 2011
GCGACAACTTGTCCACGTGGAATTCTAAGCTTAGGATCCCAATGTGCTGGAAAGATCGCCAATGGCGACTTGTCGAAAAAGATCACCGTGGACGTGAAAGGTGAAATCCTTCAATTGAAGGAAACCATCAACACGATGGTGGATCAGTTGAACGCCTTTGCCTCGGAAGTGACGCGCGTGGCGCGCGAAGTGGGCACCGAAGGCAAGCTGGGCGGCCAGGCGGTGGTGCGCGGCGTGGCCGGCACCTGGAACGACTTGACCGACTCGGTGAACTCGATGGCCTCCAACCTGACCGGCCAGGTGCGCAACATCGCCGAAGTGGCCACCGCGGTGGCGCAGGGCGACCTGTCGCGCAAGATCACGGTGAATGTGTCGGGCGAAATCCTTCAGTTGAAGGAAACGCTCAACACCATGGTGGACCAGTTGAACGCCTTTGCCTCGGAAGTGACGCGCGTGGCCCGCGAAGTGGGCACCGACGGCAAGCTGGGCGGCCAGGCCGAAGTGCCGGGCGTCGCCGGCACCTGGAAAGACTTGACCGACTCGGTCAACTCCATGGCCGGCAACCTGACGGCGCAAGTGCGCAACATCGCCGAAGTGGCGACCGCCATCGCCGGCGGCGACCTTTCCCGCAAGATCACGGTGGACGTGCGCGGTGAGATCCTTCAATTGAAGGAAACCCTCAACACCATGGTGGACCAGCTCAACCGCTTCGCGGGCGAAGTGACCCGCGTGGCGCGCGAAGTGGGCACCGAAGGCCGCTTGGGCGGCCAGGCCAACGTGCCCGGCGTCGCCGGCACCTGGAAAGACCTGACCGACAACGTCAACCTCCTGGCGGCCAACTTGACCACCCAAGTGCGCAACATCGCCGAGGTCACCACCGCAGTGGCGCGTGGCGACCTTTCCCGCAAGATCACCGTGGACGTGAAAGGCGAAATCCTGGAGCTCAAGAACACCATCAACACCATGGTGGACCAGTTGAACGCCTTCGCCGCCGAAGTGACGCGCGTGGCGCGCGAAGTGGGCACCGAGGGCAAGCTGGGCGGCCAGGCGCAAGTGCCTGGCGTCGCCGGCACCTGGAAGGACTTGACCGACAACGTCAATTTCATGGCGGGCAACCTGACCGCCCAGGTGCGCAATATTGCCGAGGTGGCGACCGCCATCGCCGGCGGCGACCTTTCCAAAAAGATTACCGTGGACGTGCGCGGCGAAATCCTGCTGCTCAAGGAAACCTTGAACACCATGGTGGAGCAGCTGCGCTCCTTCGCGGGCGAAGTGACCCGCGTGGCGCGCGAAGTGGGCACCGACGGCAAGCTGGGCGGCCAGGCCCAGGTGCCGGGCGTCGCCGGAACCTGGAAGGACTTGACCGACTCGGTGAACTCCATGGGCGGCAACTTGACCGCCCAGGTCCGCAACATCGCCGAAGTGACCACCGCGGTGGCGCGCGGCGACCTCTCCCGCAAGATCACGGTGGACGTGAAAGGCGAAATCCTGGAGCTCAAGAACACCATCAACACCATGGTGGACCAGCTCAACGCCTTCGCCTCGGAAGTGACGCGCGTCGCCCGCGAAGTGGGCACCGAAGGCAAGCTGGGCGGCCAGGCGCAAGTGCCCGGCGTCGCCGGCACCTGGAAGGATTTGACCGACACGGTCAACGTGATGGCCGCCAACCTGACCGAGCAGGTGCGCGGCATCGTCAAGGTGGTGACCGCGGTGGCCGATGGCGAGCTGAAACAGAATCTCACCGTCAAATCCAAGGGCGAGGTGGCGGCGCTGGCCGAGACCATCAACAACATGACCGCGACGCTGGCGACCTTCGCCGATCAGGTGACCACGGTGGCGCGCGAAGTCGGCGTGGAAGGCCGCTTGGGCGGCCAGGCCAACGTCCCGGGCGCCTCGGGCACCTGGAAGGACTTGACCGGCAACGTCAATCTCCTGGCCGCCAACTTGACCACCCAGGTGCGCGCCATCGCCGAAGTGGCGACCGCGGTGACCAAGGGCGACTTGACCCGCTCGATCCAGGTGGATGCGCGCGGCGAAGTCGCCGAGCTCAAGGACAATATCAACACCATGATCGGCAATTTGCGCCTCACCACCGAGCGCAACACCGAACAGGACTGGCTGAAGACCAACCTCGCCAAATTCACCAACATGCTGCAAGGCCAGCGCGACCTGGTATCGGTGGGCAAGATGCTCCTGAGCGAATTGACCCGGCTGGTCAATGCCCAGATGGGCGTGATCTACCAGATGGATTCCGGCGAACCGGCCACGCTGCGCCTGTTATCCTCCTATGCCGATCATCCGGTGGACGGTCATCCCAAATCCTTCCTGGTCGGCAGCGGCCTGGTCGGGCAATGCGCCGCGGACAAGCGCACGCTTTTGATCTCCCATGTCGAAGGCGCGGTGCCGATCTCATCGGCGCTGCTGCAGGTGACGCCCAAGAACATCATCGTGCTGCCGGTGGTGTTCGAAAGCCAGGTCAAGGCGGTGATCGAGCTTTCCTCGCTGCGCGATTTCACCGACCTGGAGATCGCCTTCCTGGAGCAGTTGACCGCCAATATCGGCATCGTGCTCAACTCCATTGAAGCCACCATGCAGACCGAAGGCCTGCTCAAACAATCCCAGCAGCTGGCCGGCGAATTGCAGACCCAGCAAAAGGAGCTGCAGCAGACCAACGAGCAGCTGGAGCAGAAAGCGCGCCAGCTCGCCGAGCAGAATGTCGAGGTCGAGCGCAAGAACCAGGAAATCGAGCAGGCCCGCCGCGCCCTGGAGGAAAAAGCCTCGGAACTGGCGCTGACCTCGAAATACAAGTCGGAATTCCTGGCCAATATGAGCCACGAATTGCGCACGCCCTTGAACTCGATCCTGATCCTGGGCCAGCAGCTGGCGGACAATCCCGACCAGAATCTGACCGCCAAGCAGGTGGATTTCGCCCGCACCATCCATGGCGCCGGCTCCGATCTCTTGAACCTGATCAGCGACATTCTCGATCTCTCCAAGATCGAATCCGGCACCGTGACGGTCGATGCGGAAGAGATCAGCTTCAGCAATGTGGTGGAGGCGGTGGCCCGGCCCTTCCGGCATGAGGCGGAAGCGCGCCACTTGACCTTCAAGGTCAATATCGATCCCGAGCTTGGCCGCACCATTGTGACCGACTCCAAGCGCTTGCAGCAGGTGTTGAAGAACCTGCTCTCCAACGCCTTCAAATTCACCGCCCAGGGCGAGGTCCGGCTTTCGGTCGGGCCGGCGGCCTCGGGCTGGAGCACCGGTCATCCGGTGCTGAACCAGGCCGGGGGCGTGGTGGCTTTCGAAGTGTCCGACACCGGCATCGGTATCCCGGCGGAGAAGCAGAAGCTGATTTTCGAGGCTTTCCAGCAGGCCGACGCCTCGACCAGCCGCAAATATGGCGGCACCGGACTGGGACTGGCGATCAGCCGCGAGCTTTCCAGCCTTTTGGGCGGCGAAATCCAGCTGCGTTCCACGCCGGGTGTCGGCAGCACCTTCAAGCTCTATCTGCCGCTGCGCTATGTGGGCTCGGCCGTCGCGGCCAGGCCCGCCATGCCGGGCAACGCCGCGGTGGTGGCCGCGCTGCCGGACCGCGCGGTGGAGCAGGTGCCCGACGACCGCGCCAATCTCAAGCCGGGCGATATGGTTCTCCTGATCGTGGAGGACGATCCGCATTATGCGCGCATCCTGGTGGATTTGGCGCATGACGAGGGTTTCAAGGTGCTGGTCGCGATGCGCGGCGACGACGCTCTCGACCTTGCCGCCGAATACAGCCCCTCCGCGGTTTCGCTCGACATCTTCCTGCCCGACATGCTGGGCTGGACGGTGCTTTCCCAGCTGAAGCAGAGCGCCAAGACGCGGCACATCCCGGTCCAGATCATCAGCCTGGACGAGGATCGCCAGCATGGATTGGCGCGGGGCGCCTTCTCCTTCGTCACCAAGCCCACTTCGGCGGAAGGCGTGCAGAACGCGCTGGCCAAGGTCAAAGCCTATGTCCAGCCGCGCCAGAAGCGCCTGCTGGTGATCGAGGACAATGCCGCCGAGCAACTCTCCATCGAAGCGCTGTTGGGCCATTCGGATATCGAAATCCTCCATGCCGGCACCGGGGAGCGCGCGCTGAAGTTGCTCAAGGAACAGCAGGTGGATTGCATCGTGCTGGATTTGCGGCTGCCGGATATTTCGGGTTTCGACCTGCTCAACCGTTTCCGCGACGATCCGGCGCTGGCCGAAATCCCGGTCATCGTCTTCACCGGGCGCGAATTGACCCCGGAAGAGGACAACCAGCTTCATTCGGTGGCGCGCAGCATCGTGGTCAAGGGCGTGGAATCCCCGGAGCGGCTGTTAGACGAAACCGCGCTCTTCCTGCACCGGGTGGTGACCGACCTGCCGCCCGAGAAGCAGCAGATGCTGGAGCGGCTCACCGGTTCGGATGACGACCTGGTCGGCCGCACCGTGCTGGTGGTGGACGACGATCCACGCAACATCTTCGCCCTCTCCAGCGCGCTGGAGCGGCGGCGGATGAAAGTGCTGACCGCCACCACCGGGTTGGAGGCGATCGAACTGGTTAACGCCACCCCCGACATCGCCATCGTTTTGATGGACATCATGATGCCGGAAATGGACGGTTATCAGACCATCGCCCGCATCCGCGCAAATCCCGCTTTCCGGCGGCTTCCCATCGTCGCCTTGACCGCCAAGGCGATGAAGGGCGACCGCGAGAAATGCCTGGAGGCCGGCGCCTCCGACTATCTTGCCAAGCCGGTCAATACCGAGCAGCTTCTGTCGGCGCTGCGTATGTGGCTGCATCGTTAAAGGGTGATTTTTGGCCAAGGAAGAAGCCGTCAACGTCCTTCTGGTGGATGACCAGCCCGGCAAGCTCCTGAGCTACCAGGTGATGCTGGAGGAATTGGGCGAAAACCTGGTGCCCGTCACCTCCGCCAAGGAAGCGCTCGCCTTCCTGCTCAAGGCCGATGTCGCGGTGATCCTGGTCGATGTCTGCATGCCGGAGCTGGACGGCTTCGAGCTGGCCAAGATGATCCGCGAGCATCCCCGCTTCCAGAAGACCGCGATCATCTTCATCTCCGCCATTCACATGTCGGAAACCGATTTCCTGCGCGGCTATGAGGCGGGCGCGGTGGATTATCTCTCGGTCCCGGTGGTGCCGGAATTGCTGCGCGCCAAGGTACGCGTCTTTGCCGAACTGTTCCGGAAGACGCGCCAGCTTCACCAGCTCAATGAGGAGTTGGAAAGGCGGGTCAACGAACGCACCGCGGCCTTGAACACCTCCACGGCGCAGCTGAGGACCAGCGAGCAGAGCCGCAGCCTGGCGCTTGCCGCCGGCCATATGGGCTCCTGGGATTGCGATTTCGAGAGCGGCGCCTGGTTCTGGGACGAAGGCCAGAGCCGGATTTTCGGACTGGACCATGAGAGCTTCGCGCCCAGCATGGACAAGATGGAGAAATGCATCCATCCCGACGATGCCGGCCGGTTCCGCAAGGCCATTGCCGGACTGAGGCGCGACGAGCCTTCCTTCGAGTTGGAATTGCGCGTGATCCGTCCGAACGCCGAATTCCGCTGGTGCCGGGTGGTATGCGCCGGCGTCTTCAATGACGATGACGTGCTGGTGCGGCTCTCGGGTGTCACCACCGACATCACCGAAAGAAAAGACGCGGATGACAAGCAGACCCTGCTGGCAAGGGAAGTGGACCACCGCGCCAAGAATGCGCTGGCGGTGGTGCAGGCGATCATGCGGTTGGCCCGGCGCGACAATGTCGAGGATTTCATCCGCGCCGTCGAAGGCCGCATCAATGCCCTGGCCCAGACCCACGAACTGCTCTCCCGCGCGCGTTGGAAAGGCGCCGAACTGCTGAGATTGGTTCTGGACGAGATGGCGCCCTATCAGGGCGGCACCCAGCGAGTCACCGCCATCGGTCCCAATGTCGTGGTTTCCCCCGCCGATGCCCAGACGCTCGCCATAACCCTGCACGAACTGGCCACCAATGCCGCCAAATATGGCGCGCTGTCGCGCGAGACCGGGCGGGTGGATGTCAGCTGGTCCTTTTTCGAGGACAGGCTGGCGCTCACCTGGAAGGAAAGCGGCGGTCCTCCGGTCAAGGCACCCCAAAGCAAGGGGTTCGGCACCAAGATCATCCATGCCAGCTTTTCCGATTCGCGCCGGAGCAAGGTCCATTTCGATTGGCGGCCGGATGGTCTTATCTGCGCGCTCAGCATCGCGTTGGGCTCCATCGACAGCGAAACGCGCGAGCCCGTGGCCGCGCGTCCGGTGGAAGCGGGCCGCCGCCGCCTGCTCCTGGTGGAGGACGAACCGCTGGTGGGCGTCTTCATGCAGAATCTTCTCACCGACATGGGATATGTGGTGGGCGAAGTCTGCCGCACCTTGCCGGATTCCCTGGCCGCGGCCAAAGCCGGCGGCTTCGATGCCGCGGTGCTGGACATGAATCTCAACGGCGTGGCGGTCTATCCCCTGGCCGACTTCCTCACCGAGCGCGGGGTGCCTTTCGTTTTCGTCACCGGCTATTCCGGCGAGGTGGTGGAAAAACGCTTCGCCGACGCGCCCCTGCTGCAAAAGCCGATCGAGGAGCGCGAATTCTCCGATGTCCTGCGGGCGCTCTTCCCGGCGCCCACGGAAGTGGAGAACGGCAAAAGGCGCATCGCCTGAGGGAGTTCAGGGCAATTGCACCCAGGGCAGCGGCCGCCATTTGTTGAGGGCGCGGTATTCCACATGCTGGCGGTAAAGGTGCAGCAGCATCTCCAGGACGGCGGGCTTGTTCTTTTCCGCCACCTGCCGCTCCAGATATTTGTTGATCAGAGTCTTGGGGCTGTCCGCCGAGAGATAAACCGCGACACGGCGGGACACCAGCGTGCTTACATAGTCGGCGAAGCCCTCCTTCAGGATCGCCTTCTCGCCGCCCACGACGATGAAATGCATGCCATGGCCGCTGCGGCGGTGTTCTTCGGGAATATCGTCGGGGCCGAGGATGATGATCAGGACGCCGCTCCGGTCCGGCCGCCAGGCCTCCCCCAACTGGGGCAAAAGCCGATAGCCGCAGAGAAACCCGCGGCAGACCTCGTAGCGTGTCTCATAGATGCCGCAGCCTTTGCCGGTGCAATGCTGGCACATGGTGCCTGCCTGCTTGCCGAATTCGTCGATGCGCAGAGCCAGGCAACAGACCGTGCAATCGCCGCAGCTGGTCTCGGATAGCTCACTCATTGCGGCATTATAGCGGAAGGCCGGCTTCCGCCGTTGGCCGCGCGCGGGCTTTTGCGGCATGCCGAAGCCGCGCTTGGGATCATGTGGGAAATGTCACAGACCGGCTAAAGCCCGCATGGCTTTTGCGTTTCCTTGGTTCCTTGAGCGATCCCCCCGGATTTCTTGATTTTTTCAGGCTTTTCGGGCGATTTTCAGTCCTTGGCGGCCTGTCGCGGAAGATTGTCGCGCAGGCCGGGAAGGGGCTCGACGCGCGCCGCTGCCCGGTTATATTCCGCCCAACCAGACGGGCGCTTTCGATCCGTTTTGGACCTTATGGGGTTGGAATGCGCGATTTATCACGCCGATTTGTTCTCTCCATGCCGTTGATCGGCGCTTTTTTGGCCAAGGCTGGCCCCGCCCGCGCGCAGGGCGCGCGTTCCACCGCGCCGGACACCGATTGGACGCACTACGCCGCCAACGCGAAGAGCACCCGCTATGCGCCCCTGGACCAGATCAATGGCTCGAACTTCAATGACCTGGAAGTCGCCTGGCGCTTCAAGCCCGACATGCTGGGGCCGCGTCCCGAATATCAGTATGAAGCCACCCCGCTGGTGATCAAAGGCAAGCTCTATACCGTGGCCGGCTCGCGCCGCGCCGTGGTCTGCCTGGACGCCTCCAACGGCGAGATGATCTGGATGCACAGCGAGAATGAGGGCGCGCGGGGCACCAACGCGCCGCGGCAATATTCCGGCCATGGCGTCTCTTACTGGACTGACGGCAAGGGCGACGAGCGCATCATCTATGTGACTCCCGGCTATCGCATGATCGCGCTGGACGCCAAGACCGGCATTCCCATCAAGAGCTTCGGCACCGACGGCGCGGTCGACCTCAAGCTCAATGACGACCAGAAAATCGACCTGATCACCGGCGAGGTGGGGCTGCATTCCACGCCCACCGTGGTCAAGGACACGGTGGTGGTGGGCGCCGCGCATCTTTCCGGCGGCGCGCCGCACACGGTGCACAATGTCAAGGGTTATGCCCGTGGCTTTGATGTGCGCACCGGCAAGCGCAAATGGATTTTCCACACCATCCCGCGCAAGGGCGAATATGGCTATGACAGCTGGATCATTCCCGGCCAGGCGGAGGCCACCGGCAATACCGGCGTATGGGGCCAGATCTCGGCCGATCCCGAACTGGGCCTGGTCTACCTGCCGGTCGAACTGCCCACCGGCGACTATAACGGCCAGTACCGCGCCGGCAACGCGCTGTTCGGCGAAAGCATCGTGGCGGTGGATGTCGAGACCGGAAAACGCAAATGGCATTATCAGACGGTCCATCACGGCCTCTGGGACATGGACATTCCCTGCGCCTCGATCCTGCTGGACATTCCGGTCAATGGGAAAACCGTCAAGGCGATAGCGCAGCCGACCAAACAGTGCTTCCTCTATGTGCTCAATCGTGAAACCGGCGAGCCGATCTGGCCGATCCCCGAAGTGCCGGTACCGAAGGGCGATGTGCCGGGCGAATGGTATTCGCCGACCCAGCCCATTCCTTCCAAGCCGCCGGGCTATGACGTGCAGGGCGTCTCGATCGACGACCTGATCGACTACACGCCCGAATTGCGCGCCCAGGCGATCGCGGTGGTCAAGAATTACACCATCGGGCCGATGTTCACCCCGCCCACCATGGCGGTGGCGGGCGGCAATCGCGGCACGCTGCATGCGCCGGGCTCCAATGGCGGCACCGACTGGGCGGGTGGCTGCGGCGATCCGGAAACCAGCATGGTTTATATCTTCTCCCAGACCGCGCTGGCGACGCTGGGCGTCATCAAGAACGAAGACAAGGACGTCTCGGATTTCGATTATGTGCAGGGCCAGCCCGGCCAGCATGTGCGGCCGACTTTGCCGATGGGCGGTGCGCGCCCGGCCGGCGGCGGGCGGCCGGCGGCGCGGCCGATCACCGGTTCCGCGGCGCCGGTTGGCTTGGTTCCGGTTGCGAACACCACAGTGGCGCAAGCGGCACCCGCCCGTCCGGCGCCGGCAGCCGGTGGCGGCGACGGCGAAGGTGGCGGTCCCTCCGCGACCGTGCAAGGCCTGCCGCTCTTGAAACCGCCCTATGGCCGCATCTCCGCCATCGACCTCAAAACGGGCACCATCGCCTGGCAGGTCGCGCATGGCGAAACCCCGGACAACATCAAGAACCATCCGGCGCTGCGTAACCTCAAAATTCCGCGCACCGGCCGTCCCGGCCTGGTGGGACCGACCGTCACCAAGACTTTGGTGATCTGCGGCGAAGGCGGTTTTGTGATCACGCCGTCCGGCGCGCGCGGCGCCATGATGCGCGCCTATGACAAGGCGACGGGCGAGGAAAAAGGCGCGGTCTATACCCCGGCGCCGTCGGTGGGCGCGCCCATGACCTATATGCTCAATGGAGAGCAATATATCGTCATCGGCACGGGCGGCGGCAGCACCTCCGAGGAACTGATCGCTTTCCGGCTGCCCCGGGCCTGAAAAAAGCGCCTTATATAAGGGGCTGGGCGCGTTCATGTCCGGTTCATGGCCGCAAGGCTAGAAACGAATAGACATCCGGGCCGTTTCCCGAATGAGAGAGCAACTATGAAAAGCATTTTTGCCGGCTTCGCCGCCGCCGCGATTTTGACCGGCGGCATCGCTTCGCTTCAGGCGCAAGGTGCGCCGGGCCGTTCCAGTTGGAGCGGCGTCTTCACCGCCGCCCAGGCCGAGCGCGGCCACCAGCTTTTCAACGACAATTGCGCCAAATGCCATGGCGCGACGCTGGCGGGCGACGAGATGGCGCCGCAGCTTGCGGGTCCGGATTTCCTTTCCAACTGGAATGGCGAGACTGTCGCCGATCTGGTGAACCGCATTCATTCCACCATGCCGGCCGACGATCCCGGCAAGCTCAGCGCCGCCCAGGCCACCGACATCGCGACCTTCATTCTTTCCGCCAATCAGATGCCCGCTGGCGCAACCGAGCTGCCGCGCGACGCCCAACTGCAGACGCAGATTCGCATCGACGCGCTCAATCCCGCCGCGAAGTAAAAGCGCGGCGCCTATTTTTTGGGAATGATCGCCCGCGGCACGGGCGGAACATAAGTCGGCAGAGTCACCCGATAGACCAGCACCAATGTGTCGGCATTGAAGCCGGAGGCGTCGCTATAGGGCAGTGGCGTCCTGGCGCCGTCCTTTTGGACCATGAAGCCGTCCTGGGTGATGAAGTCATTGTCGCTGGCAATGAAGAGGAAATAGTCGTTCGGGGCGCTGGGATCGTTGACCGGCTCGATATCCAGGCTTTCCCATTTCTCATAAAGGTCGTTGCTGTTGTTGGGCGCGCCATTATGCAAGCCGAAGCGGTTCAACTGGGCATTGTCGTTGATGTCGAGGAATTCCTGAAAGGCCACCGGGGTGATGGCGGGCAGGAGCGCGCCGTTGGGCGCGATCTGGCCGGTGGGACCGTTATAAGTGCCATAGACAGCAGGGGCGGCGAGATCGGTGGCGCCAGCGGTGTCGATCAGGGACACCTTGCGGTAGACCGAGCCGGGTGTCGCCGGGAAAGTCTCGCCCACGCTGGAGTCGCGCGCCAGCACCAGGAATTGATGGTCGTTGAGGGCGTGCAACTCGCTCTGCGCCGCGATCAGGAGGCTGGTCTTGGTCGTGGTCTGGTCCTGAAAAGTCGGCAGCACGACGGCATATTCATGAATGAGCTGCGGATGCAGCGGATCGGCGATGTTGTATTGCAAAAGGCGTGTGTTGCGGCGGGTATGCTTGATGTCCGCGATATTGAGGTCCTGGATCAGGGCGCTCTGCAGGAGGACGGAAAGGGTCTTGCCGTCGGGGCTTATCGCCAGGCCCTCGAAGCCCTGATTGTTCTGCCGTCCCGACACGGGATTGCCGAGATTGTAGCTCTTCCCGATCGGCGGACTGTTGGCGGAAAAATTCTCCACCGGGTTGCCGTGACTGTCGAGACGGCGCGGGACAAAAGCTTCCGGCGGGCGGATCGCGTTGAGGAGTTTGCCACCAGCCGCATAGTGATAGACATAGGGCCCGTATTCATCGCTGAGCCAGAAGCTGCCATCGGCGGAGAAGACGATGCCCTCATTATCCACGGCGACATGGCCGTCCTCGCCCGCGGGCAGGTCCGGGAAGTCGCCGAAGGCCGGCACCACCTTGACCGCATCCAGGCCTGTGGTCGGCTTGACGTAATGGAGCGCGGTCAACCGCGTGTAATCCAGCTTGAGCTGGTTCTGGTCGGCGGTGTTGGCGCCGTAGAAGGGGGTGAAGCTCGCCTTGAAATGCTGGGTGCGGCCGCGGAAATCCAGCGTGCCCTGGGTGTTCCAGCCGCGGTCGGGCACGGCGACAAGATTGCCGCTATAGACGCCGGCTTTGTTCTCCTTCCAGCTGCCGGGCACAAAGGTCATGGCGGAGCCCCAGCCGCCCAGAGTCTCGCCATATTTGTCCCGCGCATTGGAGGGCACCCGCGCCACGCCCACCAGCCCCTGATTGGTGAAGGTGCTGCCTTCAAAGCTGACGCTGTTCGCCATGGCGGGTTCGGCCAGGAAAGGGAGCGCAAGCGCCGTGCCGGTGAGACAAAATTTCTTCAGGCAAAGTTTCTTCGGATCGAGAATCATCGGGTCGCCTATGCTGATTGGAGATGTGCGCGCGCCTGCGAAAATTGCGGCAAACGGGGCTTATAGCGGCCCGCCATGTCAGTATGGTGACGGCTGCGCTTTCCGGCCTGAGCTGGAATCAGAACACGCGCTGATACCACATCAGCGAAAGCAGAACCGAGAGGGCGGAAAAGAAGACCGCGCCCGCCACGAAAAACACGCTGATCTCGGTTTCCTCGGATTCCTTCTGCAGCTTGGTGGTCAGCTGTTTGTAGATGTTGGTGAGTTCCATGGCGCTCTGGGCATGGAAATATTGCGCGCCGGTGATCGAGGCCATCCGCTTGAGCGTGTCCTCGTCCAGCACGGCGCGGATGGAACGGCCGTAGAAACTCACCATCCGGCCATTGGCGGTGCCGAAGCCGATGGTGAAGACGCGCACCCCCAGATTGGAGGCGATGCGGGCCGCATCGATGGGGTCGGGTCCGGTGGTGTTGCGCCCATCGGTCATCAGCACAATGGCCGCCGATTTGTAGGAGCCGGGCTGTACGGGCGGCGGCGGCGGTTTGGGCTTGGCCGCCTTGGATGGATCAAGCGGTTCGCCGCTGGTGAATTGCTCGCCGCCAAAGCCCGGGACCATCGTGTCCACCTTGATCTGGGGGAAAAGCGTCTGCAGCGAAGTGAGAACGGCCGATCCTATCGCGGTGGTGAATTGCGGCTGGAGATTGTCGATAGCGGTGTCCAGCGCCTTGGTGTCGGTGGTGGGCGGCTGCACCAGGAAGGCGGCGCCCGAAAAACCGACAATGCCGATCTTGATGGGTTGCTCGCGTTCCTGAACGAAGGTCTTGGCGGCCGCCTGCGCGGCATTGATCCTGGTGGGCGCGACATCCGCGGCGCGCATGCTGCCTGAAACATCCATCGCCATGATGATGGTGCCGCCGCGCGAGGCCAGCGTGACCACGGCGGAAGGCCGCGCCATGGCAACGATCAGCAGACAGAGGGCCAAAAGCAGCAGCGCCGGAGGGATATGGCGCTTGATGCGCGACCTTGTATCGAGGCTTTGAATGATCAGCGCCAGATGGGGGAAACGCACCGCCATCTTCTTGCGGCGGCGGAGCAGGTAAACATAACCGGCAACCGCGAGCGGGGCGAGCAGCAGCAGCCAAAGCATGTCTATCCAAAGGAAGGTCATGTCACCACGCTTGTCATCATGCTTGTCATTACAGGTGGGGCGGCTACTTTTGTGATGGTATGACTTTCAGCGTCCAAAGAAAGGGCCTTGGCCGAATCCTTTTGTTGCGCCGCCGCCCTGCTGCCGGAATAATGGATTGATCTTAATGGCATTTTGCCCCGCTCGACGATCTGGACTGGCTCCCGGCCTCATGGTGTGATTTGTTACGGCAAAGGCTGACCAAAGAGAGTCGCTCTCGATGTGGAGGAAGATCGGCCCAAAATGGGGCCAGAAGATTGTGCCGGGAATTGCCCTTGGTGTGGCGCTGGCCACGCCCGTGGGTCTTTATGCCCTGCAAGCTGCGCCGTCGCGCCAGCCGGTTCCTGTTACCAAACTTGCTTCCGGCGGCGCCTTTATTCCCGTCTGCAAGGCAGCGGAGATTGTGGATACGCGCCCCGATCCGGCCTGGGTGGCCGCCAGCTTCGCTCATGACAATTGCGAAGCGCCGCAATTGCCGGCGCTGATCGACGGTGCTACCGCCACCTATGAGCAGATTGTGGCCGGGATGAGGGCAACGAAAAGCTACATGGCCCAGGCCGATTCCTACCAGAGATGCGTCGGCGACTTTATCGCGCTTGAAAAGGCGCAGGCGGAGAGGCAGCACAAGCCGGTGAATGCCAATCTGATCACCATCGAAAATCATCGCATCACGGCCAGCCAGGCGAACAAGAAAAAGGCCGACACCCTGATCAAGGTGGCGATCGATGCTTTCAATGAACTTGGCAGCGAGTGCCCGGAATAGCCGGGTTTTCCGATAGGCTGTAAATTTTTGCCCACATAGCTGCTTATTGTGCGTCTGCGAAGGCAGCGAGGATTCGCGCTTGAGCGCTTGCACGTCACCCCGCCGCATGTAAGCCTTATCTCAAACAATCCGCAGGGCGAATGGCCCTCACAATCATGGGGAGGAATGCATGAAAATCTCAGGAAAACTTCTGATGGGCGCCGGCTTTGCCGCTGTCTTGGCCTCGCTGAGCGGCAGCCAGATCGCGCAAGCGCAGGGCGAAGGCGATATGATGGTGCCGGTGTTCGAAGCGGATGGGAATTGGCCCAAGCCGCTGCCCAACGGCTGGGTGATCGGGCAGACCATCGGTCTTTCCGCCGACAAGCAGGACAATATCTGGATCATCCATCGCCCGGGATCGCTGGAAGAAAAAGAAGTCTATCTCACCCGCAAGCAGGGCGATTGCTGCACGGCGGCGCCTGACGTTCTGGAATTCAGTCCGGCGGGCGATTTGATGCACCACTGGGGCAAGGTGGCCGGACATGACTGGCCCAGCTCCAACCACGGCATCACCGTGGACGACCAGGGCAATGTCTGGCTCGGCGCCAATGGCGCGCCCCAGCCTCCCTCCTACGCGCCGGGCAGCCAGGCGCAGTTCGATGCCGCGCGTGCGGCAGCGGCCGCGCGTGGGGCGCGCGCAGCGCCTCCGACCGCCGCGGTCAGCGGCAACACGGCCGAAGGCGGCCCGGGCGGACCCTGCGTCGAGGGCAAATATCACGATAGCTTCCTCTTGAAATTCACGCAGGATGGGAAATTCCTGGGTGAGATCGGCGCCGCCAATGGCAGCCGGGGCAGCCTCGACAAGAACAATGTCTGCGGCGTCGCCACGATCAAGTTCATTCCGGGAACCAATGAACTGGTCGCCGCGGACGGCTATGGCAATCATCGCGTCTCGGTCTGGGACCCGGTGACCATGAAGCTGAAGCGGATGTGGGGCGCCTATGGCAAGCCGCCGACGGACCTTATCATCCCGCACTACAATGTGAACTCGCCGCAATTCGGCAATCCGGTGCATTGCGCCATGCCCTCAAATGACGGGCAGATCTATGTCTGCGACCGCACCAACAACCGCATCCAGGTGTTCAAGAATGACGGCACCTTCGAGAAGCAATATCCGATGGAAGTGAACACCAGGGGCGACGGTTCGGCGTGGGAGATCGCCTTCTCGCGCGATCCGCAGCAGAAGTTCATGTACATCTCGGACGGCTCGAACGAGAAGATTCACGTCTATGACCGCGCCTCGATGAAGGAGATTTATTCCTTCGGCGGCGGCGGCCGGCAGCCGGGGCAGTTCTATGCGGTGCACTCGATCGTCACAGACTCCAAGGGCAATATCTACACCACCGAGACCTATCGCGGTCAGCGGGTGCAGAAATTCACCTATAAGGGCCTGCAATCTCTGGCCGCGCTGATGAAGAAGGGCTCGACCGGCAACAGCCTGGTCTACGCGCCGCCGAAAAATTAAGAAATCGGGGGAAAGGGAATTCCTTTCCCCCGGCCTTCTCCGGCTGTCCGCGAATCGGATGGAACTTTCCAATCCGGCCGCAAATCGCTAAAAAATACCTGCGAGCAGGGCGTAGTATCAGCCCGCAGGCGGATTCGGGGATTGCTTCGTGGCGGGCGGCGACCGGCAAGCGCATTTTTGTGCCTGGACGATCCTGTTCGTTTTTTTGGCCCATGGGGCGCTGGCCCAGGACAGGGCTGGCACCCATGCCAGCACCCATGAAGGCATCGCAAGCTGTGGCGGCTCGGCTTGTCACGGCCGGCTGATCGCCAACGGCAAGACCGTGCGGCAGAATGAGCTGATCACCTGGCAGGACAAAAGCTCGGCCGCCGGCGCGCACAGCAGGGCGTGGCAAGTTCTGGCGACGCCGCGCGCCGACGCCATCACCGCCCGGCTGGGCCTGGGCCGGGCGCGGGATGCCGGGGCCTGTCTTGGCTGCCATGCCGAGACCAGCCAGACGCATGGTCCCTTGTTCCAGATCGCGGATGGCGTGGGCTGTGAGGCGTGTCATGGCGCGTCGGGCGGATGGCTTTCCAGCCACACCGCGGTGGGCGCCACCCATCCCCAGAATGTCGCAAACGGCCTGGTGGCGCTGGAGGATCCCAAGACTCGCGCCGGGGTCTGCCTGGATTGCCATTTCGGCAGCGCCAAAAACGGCCAGTTCGTCACTCACCGGATGATGGCGGCGGGTCATCCCAGGATTTCGTTTGAACTCGATCTCTTCAGCACCCTGCAGGCGCATTACGACATCAATGACAATTACGCCAAGCGCAAACGGGTCGCGGGCGGAGTCAAAATCTGGGCGGTGGGCCAGGCCATGGCGGTTGAGCGGGCGCTTTCGCTTTATGCCGATGCCAATCATGGCCGGGAAGGCGCGTTCCCCGAATTCACTTTCTTCGATTGCCAAAGCTGCCATCGCCGGATTTCCGATGCGGCCAACGCCCCGATCACCGCCGAAGCCAATCCGGCGCGTCCCATTCCGCCGGGCATGCCGCCTTTTGACGATCAGAATCTGATCATGCTGTCGGCGGTGGCTGAGGCCACCGCGCCCGCCCTTGCCGGCGAATTCGACGCGAATGCGCGCGCTTTTCATGCCGCGCTGGCCAAGGACCGGGAGAGCGCGACGGGTGCTGCCGGCAAACTCGCGGCCTCGGCGCGGGGGCTGGCGGACAGTTTCGCCGCCCATAGCTTCAACCGCGCCGACACCATGGCCGCGTTGCAGAATGTCGCGACGGAAGCGGACGTCCGCTACACCGATTACGCCGGCGGCGCCCAAGCGGTGATGGCCGTCGATACCCTGATCAATGCCATGGTGAGCGCCGGTCAATTGAGCCGGCAGCAGGCAAATGGCGTGCGGCCACAGATCGACCGGCTCTATGCGGATGTGCGCGATCCCAATGCCTGGCGGCCGGCGGAATTCCGCGCCGCGATGCAGGAGCTGGCGGCTTCGGTGAGGAAATTCAATTGATATATCGGCGTATCACCAGCCTTGTCGTAAGTGCCTGTCTGGTCTTGACCGCTTGTGGCAAAGGCAGTTCGGGCGGCAGCGGGACAAGCAGTTCATCCGGCAGCGGCACGTCGTCGACCATGGCCACCAGCGTCTACAGTGTTCCCGCCGCCGAGGCGCTGAGCGTGAGTGACGTCCAGTCCGTCATCGCCACAGGCGTCGCTGAGGCGCTGGCGCGCACCAAACCGGCGGTGATCGCGGTGGTGGACCGGGTGGGCAATGTGCTGGCGGTCTATTCCATGGCGGGTGCGCCACCCACCGCGACGCTGAGAGCCTCGGCGTCAGGCGCCAATTTGGATGCGCAAGGTGTCGTCGCGCCGGCCGCCGCCGCGGCCATCGCCAAGGCGATCACCGGCGCCTATCTGTCGTCGGGCGGCAATGCTTTCTCGACCCGCACCGCCAGCATGATTGTGCAGCAGCATTTCCCGCCCAGCCCTGGCGCCGCGGGGTTGGAAAGTGGCCCCTTGTTCGGCGTCCAGTTCAGCCAGCTTCCCTGTTCAGACCTCTCCCAGCGTTACAACGCCGCCGGCGGCGCCGCCGCTTTCATCGGCCCCAAGCGTTCGCCCCTGGGACTCGCCGCCGATCCCGGCGGCTTCCCGCTCTACAAGAATGGCGTGCTGGTGGGCGGGGTCGGCGTGATGGCGGATGGCGATTACGGCTATGACACCAACATCCTGGATGTGGACAATGACACCGACGAGAATATCGCCTTTGCCGCCAGCAGCAATTTCGCCGCGCCTTCGACCATCACCGCCGACCGGATCACCGTGGGCGGCACCAGCTTGCGCTATAGCGATGCCAGCAGCGCCTCCCTCAAACTCAATCCGGCCCAGGCACCGGCTTTTTCCACCCTGGGCGCCGGTGCCGGGTCCTTGACGGCAGTCACCGGTTATTTCGCGGGAACGGCAATTCTTGCAGGCCAGGCCTATGGCAGCGAGGCTTCGGGCATCCGCAAGGCATCGGGCGCGGAATTCAACAATCCTGATGCGTTCATTCTCACCGATGGGTCGGGCACGCCACGCTATCCCGCCACCGGGGGCAGCGATGCCGGCGACGTGGCCAGCCCGCTCACCGCGTCCGAGGTGACGGCCTTGTTGGAAGAGGGTTTCAAGGTGATGAGCGATGCGCGCGCCCAGATCCGCCAGCCGCTCAACAGCCGCGCCCAGGTGACGATTTCTGTGGTGGACACACGCGGCAAGATATTGGGTATGGTGCGCTCACCCGATGCACCGGTATTCGGCATCGATGTCTCGCTGCAGAAAGCGCGCAGCGTGGCGTTTTTCTCGGGCGCGAAGGCGGCTTCCGACCTTGCCGCCGATCCCAGCGCAGATGTGCGGAGCTTCGTTCCCGCCACACGCACTTTTCTCAATAATCCGTCGGCTTTCACCGGCGCGACCGCCTTCGGCGCCCGCTCCATCGCCAATCTGGCCCGGCCGTTTTTCCCGGATGGCCAGGACGGCAATCCCAGCGGGCCACTCTCCCGGCCCATCGCGCAATGGAGTCCCTTTTCCACCGGACTCCAATCGGCGCTGGTGATCACCAATATCGGCCAGCATCTCACCTATGTCGCCACGGGCAATCCGGCCTCGGCGCCTGATACCAGGGCGCGCTGCAGCTTCATTCCCGACACCCCGTCCGGCCAGAACCGGCTGCAGAACGGCATCCAGATCTTCTCGGGCGCGGTGCCGATCTATCGCGGCAATGTGCTGGTGGGCGGCATCGGCGTCTCAGGCGATGGCGTCGACCAGGACGACATGATCTCCTTCCTGGGGCTCTACAATGCGGGCACCCGCACCACGACCATCGGCGAGGCGCCGGCCGCGATCCGCGCCGACCAGATCGTGATTCCGGTCAGCGGTTCGACCGTCAGGCTGCGCTATGTCAATTGCCCGGTCGCGCCCTTCCTCAGCACCAGCGACGCCAATGTCTGCGAGGGCAAGTGAAGCCGGTTCTGCTTGGCGCCTTTTTGTTTTCTTGTCTGCTGACGGCTGCGCCGGCTTTCGCGCAGGATCAGCCCGTTCCTGCGCCGGATGATGCGGACAGCCGCGCCATTCCCGGACGGCCGCGCCGTTATGAACCGCCCGCGCCGACCCAGAACAATCAAGGCGCGGTGGAAGCGCCGCCGCCGGAAGCGTTCCCCACCGATCAGTTTCCCGTGCCGGACCGCTGGCGCATTGTCGACGCCCTGGGCGTGGGCGGGCCCTGGTGGGACCCTTACAACCAGAATGTGCTCAAGGGCGACCGCCCGATCCTCGGCAGCGATGATTGGTTTTTGAGCCTGACCGGCATCTCCGACAGCGTCGCCGAAATACGTTCTTTTCCCACCCCGGTGGGGGTGCAGACCACGCAAAGGCCCGGCAGCCTGGACACTTTCGGCGATGCCGACAGCGCGCTTTACACCCAGACCTTTCTGATGGGCGCGTCTGTCTATGAAGGCTCAACCACCTTCAAGCCGCCGGAAATCGAACTCCGCTTCACTCTGGCTTACAACATCAATTACGCGCAGGTGTCCGAGCGGCGCATCCTCTCGATCAAGCCCAGCGCGCCCACCCACCGCACCGACAATTTCATCGGCGTGCAAGAGGCGTTTGTCGATTACCACATCCGCGATGTGGACGAGCGTTATGACTTCGATTCCATCCGCGTCGGCATCCAGCCTTTTTCCACCGATTTTCGCGGCTTCCTGTTCCAGGACAACCAGCTGGGTGTCAGGCTGTTCGGCGACCGCGCCAACAACCGCTACCAATATAATCTCGCGGCCTTTGCCCGGCTGGAGAAAGACAGCAATTCCGGCCTCAACGATCTTGGCCAGGAGATCCGCAAGGATTATCTGGGGGTGGCAAATTTCTATGCCCAGGATCTGCCGGTACCCGGATTCACTTCGGAAGTCGTGGCGGTCTACAACTCCAACCGCGAAGGCAAAGACATCCATTTCGACAAGAACGGCTTTCCCGAACGCCCGGCCCTGATCGGCGACGACCGCGCCCGCGATTACGATGTGCTTTATCTGGGTCTGGGCGGTGACGGCCATATCGGCGATGTCAATCTCACTTTATCGGGCTATGGCGCCTTTGGCCGCGACCGCAACAGCGTCTTCACCAGCAAGCCCGCCGATATTGAAAGCTGGTTCATCGCCGCCGAACCCTCCTATGACCTGGACTGGGCCCGGGTGCGGCTATCCGCGCTTTATGCTTCGGGCGACGGCAATCCCTATGACGGCAAGGAAACCGGCTTTGACGCGATTTTCGAGAATCCGCAATTCGCCGGCGCCGATACCAGTTATTGGATTCGCCAATCCATTCCCTTTGCCGGCGGCGGCACCCAGATCGCCGTCAACAGCCGCAATGGCGTGCTCAACGATTTGCGCTCCACCAAGGAGGAAGGCCAGTCCAATTTCAACAACCCCGGCACCATTCTTTTGGGCGCCGGCGGTGACTTCGATCTGCTGCCGGAACTCAGGCTTTCCGCCAACATCAATCATCTCTGGTTTTCCGACACCGCGTCGGTAGAGGCGTTGCGCCAGCAAGGCGCGATTCCGAGCGACCTGGGCTGGGACCTGTCGCTCGCTGCCAACTGGCGGCCGTTTGAGACCCAGAATATCGTGCTGCGCGCCTCGGGCGCGGTGTTGGCGCCGGGCAGCGGCTTCAATCATCTGTTCACCAATTCGGAACATGCCGGCCAGTATTATTCGGTGCTGCTCAATGCGATTGTGACCTTCTAGATGAGCCCGGGCCTAACCAGCATGGCGGGGGTGACGGCGGCGATGCTGCTGCTGTTCGGCGTGACCCGGCTTCTCGCCAGCGCCGGGGACGAAACCCCGGTCGTGCGCGCATATATAAGTGCGCCGGCTGCCCGGCAGGCGGAAACCCAGGCGGAGGCCGATCGCCAGAGCGCGGGCTGCATCTCCTGCCACACCGCCTCGGACGCCGCCTCCATGCACCAAACGCCGGGGGTGGTGCTGGGCTGCGCTGATTGTCATGGCGGCAACGCTGCGATAACCGCCCCGGCCGGTCTTGCCCAGGCCGATCCGCATTATGCCCAATTGCGCGACCAGGCTCATGTGCTGCCGCGCTATCCCATTGCCTGGAATTATCCCAGTGCGGCCAATCCCAAGGAAAGCTATACCCTGCTCAATCGCGAAGCGCCGGAGTATGTCCGTTTCGTCAATCCGTCCGACTACCGGGTGGCGCGCGAGGCCTGCGGCGCCTGTCATATGCAGGAGATTCAGGCGGCGGAGCGCTCCCTGATGGCCAGCGGCGCCATGTTCTATGAAGGCGCTTCCTATAACAACGGCATCCTTCCTTTCAAAAGCGGTATCCTGGGCGAGGCGTATACGCGCGACGGCAAGCCGGCCAAGATTGTTTCGCCGGGCGCGCCGCCGGGCACGGTGACCGCGGAACAGAAAGCACGCGGTGCGCTGCCGTCATTGATCCCGCTGCCGACCTGGCAGGTGGTGCCGCCGGCCGATATTTTCCGGGTGTTCGAACGTGGCGGCCGCAATGCCGGCACGGAATTTCCGGAAATCGGGCTGCCCGATTCCACCGGCTCGCTGGAAAGGCTGGAAGAGCCGGGCCGGCCCGACATCAAGCAATCCAACCGGGGGCCGGGCACCGGCTCGCGGGTGGCGATACCGGTGCTCAATGTCCATAAGACGCGGCTGAACGATCCCTTCACCTGGTTCATGGGCACCAACGACCAGCCCGGCGATTACCGCCAGTCGGGCTGCGCCGCCTGTCATGTGGTCTATGCCAATGACCGGGAGCCGCGCGAAAGCCTGACCTATGCCCAATATGGCCGCGACGGCAAAAGCGTCACCGCCGATCCCACCATAGCCAAGGACGAATCCGGCCACCCGCTCCGCCACGAATTCACCCGCGCGATCCCGACCGCGCAATGCATGAACTGCCACATGCATCAGCCCAACATGTTTTTGAATTCCTATCTGGGCTACACCATGTGGGATTATGAATCCGATGCGCCCGCCATGTGGCCGAAGGCGCAGAAATATCCCACCGCCGAAGAGATGCGAAAGGTGCTGGACCGCAATCCGGAGGGTGCGGCGCCGCGTGGGCTTTGGGCGGATGTGGATTTCCTGCGCAATGTCCATGACCTCAATCCGCAATTGAAGGACACCCAATTCGCCGATTATCACGGCCATGGCTGGAATTTCCGCGCCGTGTTCAAGCGCGACCGGGACGGCAATCTGCTGGACGAGAAAGGCAACATCGTCTCGCCCGACGATCCGGAGAAATTCCGCAAGAAAGACGAGGGCGAATTCGTGCCGCCGGGGGTCAATCCCGGCAAGACGGTGCATCTGATGGATATCCATGCCGAAAAAGGCATGCAATGCGCCGATTGCCATTTCGCGCAAGACAGCCATGGCTCGGGCCTGATCATGGGCGAAGTGGCCAATGAAGTGGAGATCGGCTGCAAGGATTGCCATGGCAGCATCAGCGCCTACCCCAATTTGCGCACCTCGGGGCCCGCCGCCGCGCCGCAAGGCAGCGATCTTTCCCTGTTGCGCAATCCCGACGGCAACCGCCGCTTTGAATGGATGGAGAGGGACGGACGCCAGGTCTTGATTCAGCGCTCCATCGTGGATCCCAAGCTGGAATGGCAGGTCAAGCTGGTAAAGGACTCGGTTGACCCCTCAAGCCCCGACTATGACGCCAAGGCAGCGCGGGCAAAGCTCATGTCGCGCACCACCGCGGACGGCAAACAGTTCCAATGGGGACCCGGGATTGCCGCCGGCGATCTGGCGCATAAGGACGGCGAGATGGCCTGTTTCGCCTGCCATACATCCTGGACGCCCTCCTGCGGCGGCTGTCATCTGCCGATCGAGGCGAACTGGAAGACCGACAGCCACAAATATGAAGGCATGACCACGCGGAACTACGCCACCTACAATCCCCAGGTGGCGCGGGACGACATGTTTCAGCTCGGCATCCATTCCACCGTGAAAGGCAATGAGATCGCGCCGGTGCGCTCCTCCTCCGCCCTGGTGCTCTCATCCACCAACATCAACCGCGACCGCATCTATGTGCAGCAGCCGCCGATTTCCTCCATCGGCTTTTCCAGCCAGGCGTTCGCGCCGCATTTCCCCCACACGGTGCGGACCAGCGAAACCAAGACCTGCGACGATTGCCATATTTCTCAAGCCAATGACAACAATGCGATCGTGGCGCAGCTGCTGCTGCTTGGCACCAATTTCGTCAATTTCGTCGGACTGCATGCCTGGACCGGATTGGAAGGCGGGGTCGAGGCGATACGGGTGACGGAATGGGACGAACCGCAGGCGGTGTTCGGCTCCTACCTCCAGAAATATGCCTATCCCGACTATTACAAACTGCATGTCGAGCAGAATAAGCGCGAACTGGTCGATTGGCGGCGTGGGCGTATTCTTGGCAAGGGCGATAACAATGCCGAGGACATCGTCAATGTGCGAGAATCGACGCAAGACGCGGTCCATTGCTTGCAATTGCGCGGCGAATATCTCTATGTCGCGGAAGGCAAGGGAGGCTTCCGTGTCTTCGACGCCGCCAGCATCGCCAACAAGGATGTTTCCCAGAAGCTGATCACCGCGCCTTTCTCGCCGCTGGGCCAGGACATGCACGTGGCTTCACGCAACGCCACTTGCATGGCGCTTGCCACCGACCAGTCCATTGCTCCCTTGCGGAATACGCAAGCGATGCGGGCGATGAACCAGGAGCAGCCTTTCCACCCGATCTATAATTACGCCGTGATCACCGACTCGGAAGAGGGCTTGATCCTGGTGGACATCAACACGCTGTCCGACGGCGAACCGCGCAACAACAACCTCAGGCGGGCGCTGACCTGGAATCCCGATGGCGTGCTCAACGGCGCGCGGCACATCACGCTGGCGGGTCATTACGCCTATATCGCCACACCCTCCGGCCTGGTGGTGGTCAATCTGGACGATCCGCTCAAGCCCAAACTCGCGGCCAAACTGGCGCTGCCCGACATGCGCGCCTCGGCCTTGCAATTCCGCTATCTTCTGGTCACCGATGCGCGCGGGTTGGAGGTGCTGGATGTCACCAAGCTCGACCAGCCCAAATTGGTGGAGGGCGCCACGCTTGCTCTCCCCGATGCGCGGCGGGTCTATGTCGCGCGCACCTATGCCTATATCGCGGCGGGCGGGGACGGGTTGGTGATCGCGGACGTGAAGAACCCGGAAAAGCCCAAACTCTATTGGCGCCAGCCTTTCGAAAATGCCGACACCAATGACGTGATCGTGGGCTCCACCAACGCCTCGCTCTTCGCCTATGTCGCGGACGGAAAAAACGGCTTCAAGGTCTTGCAGCTTACCAGCCCCGAGAGTCAGCCCAATTTTTACGGCTTCTCGCCGCCGCCCAAGCCGGAGTTGATCGCCTGGGCACATACGCCCACGCCGGCCCTGGCCTTGTCCAAAGGCCTGGACCGCGACCGCGCAGTGGACGAGACCGGGCACCAGATCGCGGTGTTCGGCCGGCTGGGCTCGCGGCCTTTCACGAGGCCAGAGATGGAAAAATTCTTCATCGATTGGACCGGCAAGCCCTATCGTGTTTCCAACGATCCCGGCCCAGGCGATTTTGTCGGCAGCAGACGTCCGGTGACGTCACTTCCGCCGGAAGGGGACAGTATAGGTCACGGCGGACGCAAAGTCGCCAGCAACACCGGTATGGACCGAAAGCGCGCATCCGTCCCAGGCAAATAGCGTAAAGCCCGGTGGCTCTTCGGTGAGGATTTCCCGCCCATCCGGGACATAAAGATTCACCGGCGAGAGATCGAGGGTGAGCTGGATCGCGGTGGCGGGAGACACCGACACCAGCTGACCGGCGAAGATACCGTGATAGGCGCGATGCATATGGCCTGCGGCGAGCGTGAGAATCTGGCGCTTGCCGCTCAGCGTTTCGGCCAGCCGGGTCAGCCAGGGCGCCTCTCTTGCCTCATCCATCCAAGGGATGAAGCTGGGGATGGGCGGATGATGCAGCGCCAGGATGGTGGGTGAATGCGGCGCCTCCTCCAGCGTGCGCTGGAGCCATTGCGCGCGCTTTTCGCAAAAGCCGCCGCCGTCCCGGCCTTCTTCCAGGGTGTCACACATGACAATCCTGAGGCCATCAATATTGACGGCGTATTGGACAAAGCTGTTTTCGTCCACGGGCACGGAGGGGAAGCAATCACCAAAGGCCTGCCTTCGGTCATGATTGCCCAGGCCGAAATAAAGCGGGATTTCAGCGCTGGCCAGGATCTGGCGCAGGCTTTCATATTCCGCCTTCTCGCCATGATCGGCGAGATCGCCGGTGAGCAGGATGGCCTCCGGCCGGGGCTTGAGGCGGTGAATGGCGCCAAGCGCCGTGCGCAAGCGGGTTTCGTTGCGCTCCGCGCCGTCATGGCCGGTGGAAATATGGATATCGGTGAGCTGGGCGATGGTGAGCATGGCTACTCCTTGGCCGCCAGCGAGACCGGCATCGGGCGGCCGGTATCATGGAAGCCATGGCATTCGGCGCAGTCGGTTCCGGCGGCCGTCTGTATCTGGCTTTTGCTTTTGCCATGACAGGTATCGCAGGTCGCGATTCCGGGCAACAGCAGGTCCGCGGCTTGTGCGGAGTCCTTCGCCTTGTGGCAGCTTTCGCAGTTGGGCGCGCCATGCGCATCCTCGCGGTGCTCCTTCAAATTATGATCGAAGGCGCCGTCCGGCAGATAGCGGTCCGTCAGGTGCACCGGGGCGATGCCGAAGGCGAGGCTGGCGGGGGTGGGCGGAGCCAGGACCGTGTGGCATTCAGAACAGGTGCCGCCGGGCTGAAAGACCTGCCTTACGCCATCAGCCACGCGCTCCGACACCGAAACTATCGGCGCGGCTGCTTCTCCCGGCCGGCGGATGAAGGAGGAATTTCCGGCTTGGGGTGATGATTCATAATAGGCACGCAATGCCGCCACCACCTGGTCGGGATGGCCATGCGTGAGCATTTTCGTATCTTTACCGGAGCCGGCGAAGGCCAGGGTATGGCACTCAGCGCAATCATTGATCATCTTGATGGGAACAAAGCCCTGGCCGTTGGCGTCGGCATGGTGACAGTTGGCGCAAGCGAGCGGCGCGCCATATCCTGGGGTCTCGCGGGCCATCCGCTCCACCGCGCCATTGGCCGCCAGATGCTCCTGGTGCGAGAATTTCAGGCCGGGAATTTCCGACGGATGCCTGGCCAATGCCATGCGTTCCAGGCGCGGCTTATCGCCGGCGAAAGAAACCGTAACCAGCGGCCGGAAATCGGGATGGCGTCCCCAGTCCGGCACATTGGGGATCTTGCTGTCCGTGAGGCGCCCGCTGATATCGGCATGGCACCCGGCGCAATCATTGCGGGCGAGTTCTTCTTCCGTCACTTGCGGCGGCTTGGAGGGGGCTGCTCCCGAACCCACATGCCCAGAGCCCACATGTTCAATGTGGCAACTGGCGCAGCGATTGTTGGGGTGATCGAAATTATGGGCGAACCAATCGGTGATGCGCTGGCCCAGATCGGCGGCGGGAGGGGCCGCGCGCCATAGCCGGTCCGCCGGTGCGTGATCGCGGGCCGGTTGCGGCGGGAAAGGGCTTCCCTGATTGCGCATATCGCTGGCCAGATGAAGCGTCGCGTTTTTGTCCAGATCGGCACGGTGACAGGAAAGGCAAGCCTGGTCGCGGACCGCGACAAACGCCTCTTGGTGGCAGGCCTCGCAATTGCTCTCCAGGAAATGATGGCCGGGCGAAAGCGGACCGCTTGACCATTGGCGGGTGGCAGTCTTGTCGCCGATTTTCACCTGGTGGGTAACGAACTGGCCCACCGGGAGTGCCAGGCAGAAAAACAGGATGACGGCAAGGCCGATCCAGGCGGCGCGGCGCTGGCTGAACAAGGCGGATTTGAGGGAAAAGCCGCCATCCTTTTCCGTTTTGGCGGCGGCGATGTTTTCCCGCGCCGCCACCACGACCAGGACTTCACCGGGCTCATCGCCAGGCTGAAGGGTGATGACATGGTCGCCAAATCCCAGCTTGGGCGTCTCGATGACGGCAAGCTCGGCCCATCCAAAAAAAGCGCCGTTGAATTCGAACTCCGCGCCTCCCAATGTCTGCACCGCCACCCGTCCGGCGCCGGCGTCGCTCAGCACCGCATGCCGGAGACTGACCGCCAGATCGGGAAGCTGGATGTCGCAATCGCTGCCGCGGCCGATCACCGGCTCCGCCGAGGCCAGGATGCGGCTGCGCACGATTTCGCCGCCTCCGGCCCGGCGCGTGATCTGGCGAAGGATGAAGCGCAAGAGGGAGCCTCACCAGTAGAAGAAGACGCTGACGATATGGGCGGTCAGCGCCGCGATCAGGGCGAAAGTGGCGGGGACATGGATGTAGAGCCACACTTCCAGCCAGCTGCGCAACTGGATATGGCGGCGGGCTTTCTTCAACACCGCTTCCTTTTGCTCCAAGAGGTGAATGACCCTCTCCAGAGGCGCGGCCGCGGCGCCGCCCGTTGTTTCGCGCGTCTGCGCCAGCCGCGCGCGCGCGATGGTGGTGGCGCAATTGCGCTGGCGTGCCGTGAGCCGCTGCCAGATATTGCCGCCGATGCGGGTTTGTTCCACGGAGGCGCGCACCAGGCCGGCTTGGTTCTGGTCCAGGGGACGGGCGGCTTCGGCCAGCCGTCCGTCCAGGGAGCGGATCATCTCCTGCATCTGCTTCTGGGTGGTTTCGCCGCGATTCTCGCTGAGTTTTTGCGGCAGGCGGCTATAGGCGATCACACCGAAAATCCCCGACAGGATCACCAGCATCATCAGCGCATAAGCCAATGTGTGGACATTCCAGCCGAACTGGAAGCCGCTATGGAGGCTGACGATCACGATCAGGGAAAGGCCGAGATAGACATGGGCGGAAACCCAGGCCTTGAGAGACCAGCTTCCATCGGTCATGGCGCGTTTGCGGATGCCCAGCATGGCAAGCCAGAGGATTAACAATGCCCCGATCGTGCCGCTGGTATAGCCGAACCAGGTTCCGCCCATGTGACGCAGCCGGAAACCGGGCCGGCCTTCGAGAAAGTCAAAGCCGGCAACCACCAGGATCGACAGCGCGGTGGCGATTTTCAGCCAGCGGTATCCGGCATACCGCAGAAAGCCTTCATGCTTGGCGCGGCTGGCCCGGGTGCGGAATTGCGCTTGCTTCGGGAAAAGCGTCACGCGCGCCCCCGCACCTGCACCACTTCCAGGAATTCCTCGGGCGAGAGGCGGATCGCAGCACCGGTGGGACAGGCCCGGACACAGGCAGGGCCGCCACTCTTGCCTTTGCACATGTCGCATTTGATCGCGACTTTGGCGGCGCCTTCCTTGGTGTGTTTTTTCTTCCAGTCCTTGTCCGGCTCGCCTGGTCCCGGCCCGGTGCCGAACAACAGCCAGGTGAGCAGGCTCGGCTTTTCCGCCGGCACCGCGTCCATTCGGATCACGCCATAGGGGCAGTTGCGCTGGCAATTGCCGCAGCCGATGCAGGTTTCGTCGATAAAGACTTCGCCGTCGGGGCCGCGGTGGATGGCGTTGGGCGGACAGTCGGTCATGCAATAGGGATGCTCGCAATGCCGGCAGGAGGTGGGCACATGCAGATGGGCATAAGTGCGGCCGGCTTCACGGTTGAGGCGGGAGAGGCCGTCATGGCTGTCGGCGCAAGCGCGCTCGCAATTGTCGCAGCCGATGCAGAGCTTCTCGTCGATCAAAAGCGCGTCGGTGGCTTCGCCCATGCCCTGATCCACCAGAAATTCCGCCACGGCGCTGTACATGTCGACCACGCCGCCGAATTTCCGCTTGCGGTCTTCGATAAAGCTGTTGATGGCGCGGCGCATCGCCATGTCGGATTCGAGCTTGGCCTTGAGCAAAGGCTTGCGGGCGAGAAGGGCGCGGAAGATATCGCCGTTGAGGCGGATGACCTCGGAGCGGACCGCGGCCCGGACCGTGGCGGTGCGGCGGCCGCCATCGATCAGCGCCATTTCGCCGAAATAGGAACCGGCCGGGATATAGGAGAGGAACACCTGCCTGCCGCCGATGGTCTTTTCGACTGTCATGCTGCCGGAGCGCACGACGAAGATGTCGTAGCCTTCTTCGCCCTCGCGTATCACGGCTTCGCCGGATTTGACTTCTTTCACTTCGGCCGCGGCCAGTACGTCCTGGATGTCATCCCGCGACAGGCCGGAACCGAAGATCTGCAGCAGCTGGCGCTCTGTGGTGATGCGGTTGACGGCGTCCTTGGCCTCTTTCACCGAGGCCATCAGCTTGAGCGCGGCGGTGCGGGGAATCTCGACCACGATGCAATCCTTGCCGGCGCGCACCGTGGCGCCGCGGCGGCGGCCCGAGATCAATCCCACTTCGCCGAAGATGGAGCCCTTGGCTATGGGAACGACGACGGAGGGATCGCGCGGATTGACTTCCACCTTGACCGAACCGGAGGCAATGCCGAACAGGGATGACCCGGTCATATTGCGGCGGAAGATCACCTCATTGTCCTTGAAAACCTTGACATTGCAGTCGAGCAGGAATTCGCGCATCTGAAGCGGCGAGAGCCCGCGCAGGATTTCCACTTCGCTCCTGAGGAATTCGATCCATTCCGCCACGCTCTTGCGCAGGGGAAGGCCCTTAAGCCGCGCCTCCAGATTGGGCTCGTCGGCGGGCTTCAGGATGGTATTGCCGGCGATATATTCCACCACGTCATAGCCTTGGTTCATGCAATGCTTGATCAGGGGATAGCCGGCCAGCGCCCCGATCACATAAATGCCGGGCACGTTGGTCTCGAAGGTGGGAGACAGTTGGGGAAAAGCCTCGCGCGCCTCGCTGGTGAAGCGGATGCCGGCGGACTCGACGAATTTGCGCGGCGCCGCCGAGCCCATGCGCGCGATCACCCGGTCGCAGGCAAGCCGCGCCTCGCCGTCCGGGGTTTCCAGGCTGATCCAGCCCTTTTCGATTTTGGCGGGACTGGCCGAGCTCAGGATCGAAAGACGCCCGGCATCGCGCGCCGCCATCAGGTCCTTGACATTGGCGTCCTTGGCTTTGGCGAAGTCCGCCGAGCGGTTGACCAGGGTGACGACATTGCCTTGGGCTGCATCGGCCACCAGGCCCAGCGCATTCTCGATCCCGGCATCGCCGCCGCCGATCACGAAAATATGCTCGTCGACATATTCCGCGGGATCGTCGAGTTGGTACTGGACGTGAGACAAGGCGGCGCCATCGCATCTCAACAGATTGGGATTGCCCTGGGTGCCGATGGCGAGAATGACTGTCTCGGCGGCGATGGTTTCCCCATTCGTGAGCGTGATAGTGAAATCGCCTTTGGCGCCGGCGATCGCCTTGGCTTCGGCGCGGTAGCGGACATTGATTCCCGCGTCCTTGGCCTGACGGTTCCACAAATCCAGGATGGCCTCGCGCTTGCCCGGCGCGAAACCGGCATCGGCGCGCAGCACCAGCTGGCTGGGCGTGGCCATGATATGCTTGCCGCGCTGATAGCGGAAAATCGTGTCGGAGAGATGATCGGTTTTTTCCAGGAGAATATGGTCGATCTTGAGCGCGGCGGCGTGCATGGCGGCGCTCATTCCGGCCGGACCGGAGCCCAGAATGGCGATCTTGAATTTTTTCGACACGCGAAATCCCGCCCTGAATCCGGCCCGCTTATTTAGTTATTTCATGTCCGGACGGGGTAAGCTAGGGTTCGGACAGGCCGGGTGGACAGCCGAAAATGACTGCGGAAATCGGACAATTGGCGCTGATTTTGGCGTTCGTGCTGGCCCTGGTGCAATCGAGCCTGCCCCTTTATGGCGCGGCGCGGGGTGATCCCGCGCTGATGGCGTTGGGGCGCGCTACCGCGCTCCTGCAACTCCTCTTCGTGGGCGCCGCATTCGTCAGCCTGGCCGCCGGATTCCTCGGCATGGATTTTTCCATTGCCCTGGTCGCTCAGCACAGCCATTCGACGCAACCGGCGATCTATCGCTTTGCCGCCACCTGGGGCAGTCATGAAGGATCGATGATCCTGTGGGTGCTGATCCTGGCCTTGCAGGGCGCCACCATCGCGCTGTTCGCCAACGGTTTGCGCGAGAGCCTGCAGGCCCGGGTGCTGGCGGTGCAGGGGATGATCGGCGCGGCCTTTCTGGGTTTCTCACTTTTCACCTCCAATCCATTTCTGCGTCTCATTCCTGCGCCGGCCGACGGCATGGAACTCAATCCGCTGCTGCAGGACCCGGGCTTGGTGTTTCATCCGCCCATGCTCTATCTCGGCTATGTGGGCTTTTCCTCGGCATTTTCTTTCGCGATGGCCGGGCTGATCGAGGGCCGGGTGGACGCGGCCTGGGCGCGCTGGTTACGCCCCTGGATTCTGTTTTCCTGGATCTGTCTCACCGCGGGAATCGCGATGGGCAGCATCTGGGCCTATTACACGCTGGGCTGGGGCGGCTGGTGGTTCTGGGATCCGGTGGAGAACGCCTCCCTGATGCCCTGGCTGATGGGCACCGCGCTGCTGCATTCCAGCCTGGCGCTGGAGCGGCGCGGCGCCCTGGTGAGCTGGACGATCCTGCTTGCCATTCTGACTTTCTCGTTGAGTCTGGTGGGAACTTTCCTGGTGCGCTCGGGCGTGCTCACCAGCGTGCATGCCTTTGCCGTCGATTCACAACGCGGGGTTTATATCCTGGGCATCATCGCCGCCGTCACCGGCAGCGCGCTTCTGCTTTACGGCTGGCGGGCGCCCCAGATGAAAAGTGGTGCGATGTTCGCGCCGCTGTCACGGGAAGGCGGCATCACGATCAACAATCTGTTTCTCCTGGCGGCGACCGCGACCGTGTTCCTCGGTACTTTCTATCCGCTGTTTGTGGAGATACTGGGCGGCGCCTCGCTTTCGGTAGGCGCGCCCTATTATCAAGTCACCTTCGTGCCGATTTTCGTGCCGCTGCTGTTGCTGGTGAGTTTCGGTCCGATGCTCAATTGGAAACGTCACGATTTGCGCGATGTGCTGTTTCGCCTGCGCTGGCCGATCGCGCTGGCGCTGCTGGTCTTGCCGGTGGGCGTTCTGGCTCTCGGTGCGGCGCAAATTCTCACCGCTTGCGGCTTGGCACTGGGGCTGTTCCTCATTGGCGGCGCTGTCGCCATCCCGGCGCGCTATTGGCGGACAAGCTTTGGTCTGGGCGGCGATTTTCGCCGCTTTCTGCGCGCCATGCCGCTGGCAGTGTGGGGGATGACGCTGGCCCATGCCGGATTGGGCGTGACGGTGATCGGCATCACCGCGGTCAATTCCTGGCAGACCAATAAGGTCCTTTCCATGCGCGCTGGCCAGACGGTGGAATTGGCGGGGGCGCAAGTCACGCTCAATTCGGTCGCGCAGATGCGAGGACCCAATTACCAGGCCAACCAGGCGCGTTTCACGGTGACAAGCCGTTCCGGCACGCGGGTGCTGACCTCGGAAACGCGGCTTTATCCCGACAGCCAGACCAGCACCACCCAGGCCGGCATCGGCACCGGTTTCCTGGGCAATGTCTATATCGCCATCGGCGAGCAGAGTGGCGATGGCGGGTTGGTGGTGCGGATGTGGGATCATCCGCTGGTGGACTGGATCTGGGCCGGCACCTTCCTGATGGTGCTGGGCGGTATGGCCTCGCTGAGCGACCGGCGGTTCCGTCTGGCTGCCGTAAGGCCGGCCAGGGCGCCGAACATCGTCGAGGTGGCCGCATGAGGCGGCTGTTATTCTTGATTCCCGTTGCTCTGTTCGGGCTGGTCGTAACCGCCTTTGTCATGGGCCTGCATCACGATCCCGCGCAACTGACTTCCGTGTTGATCGACAAGCCCCTGCCGTCATTCGAGCTGCCTTCGGTCAGGCCCAATGACGCCGGATTGAAAGCGGCAGATTTTCGCGGCCAGCCGATGCTGCTCAACGTCTTTGCCTCCTGGTGTGTCTCCTGCCGCGAGGAGCATGCCTTGCTGCTGCGGATGAAACGCGAAGGCGTACGCATCAATGGGCTGGATTGGAAGGACGATGCGGCCGCGGGGGCGCAATATCTGGCCCAGGAAGGCGATCCCTATGCCCTGGCGGGCAATGACAAAAGCGGCCGCGCCGGGATCGACCTGGGCGTTGCGGCGGTGCCGGAGACTTTTGTCGTCGATGGGGAAGGCAAGGTGCGCTACAAATTCATCGGCCCCATGGCGGAGCAGGACTGGAACAAAATCATCAAGCCGCTGCTGGCGCGGCTGAAGGCGTCGTCATGAAATTCCGGCGATTGCTTTTCGGTGTTGTCGCGGCGTCGGCTTTGTCATCGCCGGCGTTTGCCGTATTGCCCAGCGAGCAATTGGCCGATCCCGAATTGGAGGCCCGGGCGCGCGCGATCAGCCAGGAATTGCGCTGCGTGGTCTGCCAGAACCAGACCATCGACGATTCCAATGCCGACCTGGCGCATGACCTGCGGGTGTTGCTGCGGCAAAGGCTCAGCGCGGGCGACAGCGATGCGCAGGCGGTGGATTTTATCGTCAAGCGCTATGGCGACTATGTGCTGCTGAAGCCGCCTTTCAAGCCCGAAACCATGATGCTCTGGCTGGGGCCGTTCCTTTTTCTATTGGCCGGCGCAGCCTGTGTCGCGTTTTATTTGCGCGGACGCCAAGCCGCTGCCGCCGGTCTCACGGCCGAAGAGGAAGCGCGGCTGGACGCCTTGCTGGGGAGTGATGGCGCATGACGCTTTGGATCGTGCTCACGGTGATGATCGCAGTGGCGGCTTGCGGCCTCACCATCCCGCTGGTGCGTCATTATGATGGGGCGCGGGTCCGCGCCACGCCGCTGGATGTTCTGAAAGGGCAATTGGCCGAAGTGGAAAGTCAATCGGCCGCCGGCACGCTGCCGGAAGGAGAGGCAGAGGGTCTTGCAACAGAAATCAAGCGCCGCATCCTGGCCGAAACGCGCGATGCGCCGGCGCCATCCCGCCCGCTTCCGGCCGGCCTGATGCCGGGCCTGGCGCTGGGGCTGGTGGCGATTGTCGCGCTGTCGGCCACCGGCCTTTATGCGGTGATGGGTCACCCGGAAATTTCCCGCGCCACTATCGCGTCTGCCGCGCCCGACGCGGAGCAGGCGGCCCAGCATCCGATGGGCGATGTCGGCAGCATGGTCGCGGGACTGGAAAACAAGCTGGCGCAAAACCCCAACGACCCCGAAGGCTGGCAGATGCTGGGCTGGTCCTATCTGCGCACCGGCCGCGCCGCCGATGCGGTCAAGGCCTACGCCCGCGCCGTGGCGCTGGACCCCAAGAACAGCGATTATCTTTCGGCGGAAGGCGAGGCGATGACCCAAGCCGATGGGCGGGTATCCGATACAGCCGCGGACCTTTTCCGCCGCGCCCAGGCCGCCGATCCTTCCGATCCGCGCAGCCGTTATTTTCTCGCCATGGTCAAGGACCAGAAGGGCGATCATGCCGGCGCGATGACCGATTGGATCGCGCTGATCAAAAGCGCGCCGGCGGATGCGCCCTGGGTGGGCGAGGTTCGTTCCTATGTCGAGAACCGCGCCAAGGAAGAGGGCATGGATATCTCCAAGCGGCTGCCGCCCACCGCTGTCGCGCCGGCACCTCCCACGGCGCCGGGCCCGACGCAGGCACAAATCGCCGCCGGGGGGCAGATGCCGGAAAGCGATCGCCAGGCGATGATCGCGGGCATGGTGGACAAGCTGGCGGCGGAACTGAAAGCCGATCCCCGCAATGCGGACGGCTGGATGCAGTTGATGCGGGCGCGCATGGTGCTGGGGCAGAAAGACCAAGCCGCCGCGGCTTATCGTGATGCCCGCAAGGCCTTTGCCGATGCGCCGCCGCAATTGACGGCGCTGCGTCAGGCGGCCCAGGCGCTGTCCATTCCGGAGTAGTGGATTTCCGCCACCTGCCTTTTGCCGTCCTGCCGCTCAAGCTGGACGATGACGTCGATCACCTGCCGGACATAAGTCTTGATCTTCTCCCAATTGAGATCGAGCCCGGCCATCATCGCCAGGAGCGCGATCTGGTCGATGGCGCCTTCGGGACTGTCGGCATGGACGGTGGTGATGGAGCCGGGATGGCCGCTATTGACCGCGCGCAGGAAGGCAAAAGCCTCCGGTCCACGCAATTCTCCCAACAGAATGCGGTCGGGCCGCATGCGCAAGGCGGCGGCGACCAGGTCACCGGCATCGATGCGCGCCTCGCCCATCTCGCCCCTGACCGCGATCAGGCCCAGGGCATTGGGCCGTTCCAGCCTGACTTCCGGCGCATCCTCGATCGCGATCAGCCGCTCTTCGGCAGGGATTTCCCGCAGCAGGGCATTGAGCAGGGTGGTCTTGCCGGTAGAGGTGCCGCCGCTGATCACCATGGTCTTGCGGCAGCGCACCGCCAGTTTCAAAAAAGCCGGGACATCGCCCGCCTGGAGCAACACCGCCAGTTTTGCATCATTTCCGGCTTTGGGCCGGCTTTGGTTGCGCGAGAACAGACCCATGCCGGCTAGTTCATCGAGGGAGAGATCGGAGATCACATGCTTGCGGATCGCCAGCGCCGTGCCCGACCGGGTTACCGGCGGGGCGATCACCTGCACCCGGCTGCCATCCGGCAGGGTCGCGGAGAGCAGCGGCTGCTCGCGGTTGACGCCCTGGTTGCTGGCGGCGGCGATCTGGCGCGAGAGGCGGGTGAGCACGATCTCGGTCACATGCGGCGCGGGCACGGATGTGAGCGTGCCGCCGGTGGTTTCGATCCAGACTTCGCCCGGCCGGTTGATCAGAATGTCGGTGACATCCTCGCGGGTGAGCCAGGGCGCCAGCGCCGAAAGATAGGCGTCGAGATAGAGTCCCGCGGTCACGGCTTGGCCGGTCCGCTACCGGTGTTCAAGTTGCTGAAATCCAGGTCGCGGGTGACGAAAACTTGCAGCGGCGTGCCTTGCGGTACCTTGATGGTGACGGGAATATCGATCTGCTTCTGCAAGGCAATGTTGGCAACCTGATTTGCCTGTTGCGTGGAGCCGATAATGATGGCGGTGTCGGCGGTGCGGTCGGCCAGCCGGTCCAGCCCCGCCGACATCACCGAGAGCAGGATGGCGCTGCCGAAGCGCTCGAAGAAATGGGTGTCGGTCTCGCCGTCCAGGCCGCCGCGCCCCAGCTGGTCGGTGGCCGGCGAGCCGATATCCACCGAAACCCCTTCGGGCGTCAGAAGCCGCGACCAGACCACAAAGGCCCGCGTCTGGCTCAATGCCACCGCGCTTTTATATTGGCCGATCAGCTTGCTGCCGCGCGGGATCAGCACGGTCGTGCCGTCAAAGCCGCGTACGTCGCGGCTGACCACGGCACGGACAAAACCGGGCAGATCGGAGTTGATCGCGGTTTCCAGGATGGCGGGGATCACGGTGCCCTGGGGGGCGATGCGCGACATGCTGTGCAATTGGGTGGCGTGGGCCACATCCGCGCTGCTCATTCCCACCCGGGCGGAGAATTTTTCGTCCGGCGTGAGTTTGTCCTCGCTTGCGCCCGGCGCCGTTGCCGCGGCCGCTGGCGCGGTAATGGCGGCTGAGGCCTGTGCCGGCGGTGGCTGGCTGAAATCCACCACCAGGGCAGGGGCGCGATAATCCGCCGCCGGGCGCGCCGGCGGTGGCGGCTGCGGCGAAGCTGCCGTCTGCTGCGCGTCAATGACAGAGGCGACGGGAACCGGCACCTGCGCCAGGCGTTGCGGCGCAGGCAGCGGCTTTTTGGCTTCGCGCGCGCTGCTCAAGGAAAGGAATGTCACCACCCCCAAAAGCACCAGCCCCGCGAACGCCAGCATCGGACCGAAAGACATTCCAGGCCTGGCCAGGCCGGGATGGATTTTGGCATCGCGCGCAAAGACCGGGCTTTGCGTGAATTCCTTTGCGATTTTGGGCGGGCTCACAGGCATAGCAGCCAACAGGATTTGGGGCGTGGCCTGGGGCTTTCGGGGCCCGGCTGGGGCAGTTTGAAGTCGTCATTGTAGATGGTGGTGGTGTCCGCCCCCTGGCGCAGCACAAAGCCGCGCGCGATGCGGTCCACCGCCAGGAAACCGCCGCGCATATAGGAATTGACCACCACTTCATGCTTGTCGGCATCCAGCGAGAAGATGGCGGGATATTCCTCGCCCTCGGGGAACTGGAAATAGGTGGCGTGGCCGTCATCGAACACCCGCACCGGCAGAACCTTGGGCGAGCCGTCATAGCTGTAGGCCTGATTGACCATCTGGGGCGGTGGAGGCGGCGCGGGCTGGGATGGCGGTGGCGAGGCCGCAACCGCCATCGCAGGCTCCGGATATTGGAAGCGCAAAGTGTAGACCGCGGATTTTTCCTCGCCGCGCGCCGCCACATGCAGCTCGAACAGATAATGACGCAGGTTGGTCACCACCGTCATGTTGGTCACCGGCGCGTCGTTCATTGGCTTAACGAACAGAAGGTCGGCTTTGCGGTTGGGGGTGATCTGCCAGTCGGTGGCATCTCCCACCGCGACATTCTCGATATGCTCATCGGGCGAGAATTCGACCAGGGTCTGGTAGCCCAGTGTGCCCCGAAGCAGCACCACCTGGGCGGGATCATAATCCACCACATGGATATGCGGATCGCCCGCACCCGGCACGGGCGTGAGCGCTGCTATGGCGGGCACGGAACAGGCCAGTGCGACAACCAGTGCGACAGCCAGTGCGACAGCCAGTGCGACCGTCACGAAGGGAAGAAGCGTCCGCGTCATCGCTCCCTCCTCCGTTCTTGGCGCGCCACCTGCGGACGGCGATAAAGCTCGCCCAGCCGCGGCGCAGCCCATGCTTCCGCGCGGGGTGTATGTGACAGCGCCGCCAGTCCTTCATTGCGGCTTCGGGATTGATAGATTTCCGTGTGAGCCCGCAATTGCTGGGCAAGCAGTGCTGGCCGCGAGAGAGCGATGGAGGCAGACGCAAGGGGAGCCGCATCCACCGGCATTTTTGCCGCGGCCACGCGGCGCGGATTGAGCCGGAAGCCGCGGGCGATGACGAACCCGGCTAGCAGGAGTCCGGCCTGGCCGGCCGCGAAGATAAAGACAATGACGGCGGTGGTGATGCCGGCCTGGACATCGGGTGGCTTTGCTTCGCCCATGGCGACAATCCAGGGCTCCAGAGCGTGCAGCATCAGCACGGTGAGCGTCCAGCCCGCGAACAGGCCGAAAGCGGCGGTGGCGAGCGCCCGCACCCAGCCCACGAACAAGCCGCGCGTCTCGGCGAACAGGAACAGCGCGACAAAGACCGGTCCGATGGCGGTCAACACGCCGATGGCAAGGGTGAGAAGCGCGACCAGCCCGGCGCTGGCCGCGAACAGCGTATTGGCGGCCAAAGCAAGCGTCTCGGCAGCGCCCGGCGCTCCCGTTGCCTTGCTTTTGGCGAACGCCTCCGCGGCCGCGGACAACTGGTCATAAGCCGCTTGCAGACCGGCGATGGGATCGGCTGCCGAATTCGCGCGATCCCGCAAGGGCAAGGTGACAAGACGCGCGATCTCCACCGGCGTGCGCGAGACCATGTCGAACACCAGGGTCTGGAACACGCTCCAATTGGTCACAAGAGTGAGGATGGCGCCGATCTTGAGGATAATGGCGGGACCATCGGCCAGGCTCGTTCCGCCAAAGAACAGGCGATACCCGGTCAGCGCCACATAGATGATGAGAAACAAAGTGAGTGCGGTCTGGAAGGGCGATCCAGCCAAGGTAAGGGATTCATATCCGGCCTGGGCGAAGCCGCGCGTGTTGCAATCGACCGCGAACAGCACATCGCGCACCAGGCCCATATCGCTCTGTGGCATGCAACCGGTCATGCCGCGTTCCTTCCGGCCTGATGCCTTACCGAGCCGGCCATGAAGCTTTCCAGCCATTGATCGGGCGCATCGCCCAGCCGGGCGCGCAGGGCATCGAGCTGGCGCACGCTGGCCTCGGTGCCGGCCAGAACCCGCAACTCGCCGCTGAGGCCGCTGAGATCGAGCCGCGCCACCACGCTGTGATCGGCCTGCTTGACCAGAAAACAACGCGAGGTATCGGGCAAGCTCCTGACCAGTTCGAACTCATGCTCGGTGAGGCCGAAGCCCGCGACATAATCCGCCGCCCGCGCCTTGGGATTGGGAAAGAATATCTGGGTGGCGGATTGCTCGATGATCGCGGGGCCGACCCGGCTTTGCAGGGCGTCATCGGCATTCTGGGTGCAAAAGCCCACCAGGCCGTTGCGTTTGCGGATGGTCTTTTCCCAATCCTTGATCTTCTTGACGAAGATCTCGTCATCCAGCGCTTTCCAGCCTTCGTCTACCACAATGATGGCGGGGGTGCCGTCCAGGCGCTGCTCGATGCGATGGAAAAGATACATCATGGCGGGCGTGCGGGTGACGGGCGAAGACAAGAGCCGCGTCATGTCGAAACCCAGGATGCGGGCATTCGCATCCAGGCTGTCCTGCTCATTGTCGAACAGCCAGGCATGCTCGCCCTCCTCGCACCAGGCGGAGAGCCGCGCCGCCAGGTCGCCGGCATGGGGTCGGCGCCGTCCCTGCAACAGCTCGCGCAGATACCGCAGCCGGCGGTGACCGCCGGCATAGCTGGCGGCGATGGCGTCAGCGATCAGGGTGCGGTCTTCCGCGTCCAACGTTGCCCCGTGAGCGCTCAGCAGACGCGCCAGCCATTCCGCCAGGAAGGCGCGGTTCTCGCCGCTGTCGGGCAGAAGCAGCGGATTGAAGCCGGCGGGCTCGCCGGGCGAGAGCACTTCGTAGCGGCCGCCGATGGCGCGGATGAAGCCTTCCGCGCCGCGGTCCTTGTCGAAATAGGCGATGCGCGGACGCATGCGTTCGGCCTGGGCGAGCAGGAAGGCGAGCAGCGCCGTCTTGCCCGAACCCGATGGTCCGATGATGGTGAAATTGCCCAGATCGCCGCTATGGAAATTGAAATGATAGGGCCCGAAAGCGGTGGTCTCCAGCACGGTGATGGGGCGGCCCCAATGGGTGTCGCTGGCCTGGCCGACGGGATGGTTGTGAAAACTGGCCAGGCTGGCGAAATTGGCGGTGGAGATCATCGCCTTGCGGGCGATGAAGGAGAGATTGCCGGGGAATTGGGCCCAGAAGGCCGGCTCCAGGTTCATATCTTCGCGGACAGCGATGGCGCCCGTTTCGGCCAGGGCGGATTGGACATCGGCCATTGCTTGGTCGAGTTCTTCCAGGCTTTCGGTCTTGGCCAGGATGGACAAATGATGCTCGCCATAAGCGGCGCGGCCGGCGGCGACATTGTCCTTGGCTTCGGCGAGCTCGCCGCGCAGGCTCAGGCCGTCATGATCGGCGGCCTTGAGACGGCGCAAGGCCTGACCCATGCGTGAGAGCGAAGCCTGCGGCTCGACAAAGGCAAAGCTCTCGGTCAAGACCATCTCAAAGGGAAGCCGCAGGACCCCGTCCAGCATGCCGGGCATGGAGCGCAGGGGATAATCCTTGAGCGAGATCATCGCGCCATAGATCGGATCTTCCGCGCCGCAAGCGCCGAATTCCATGGCGTCATAGCCGAAGCTCAACCGGCGCGCGGCCAAGGCCTGGCCCATGTCACCCGATGGCGCCAGCACCGGGCCGGCGGTGCTGTTGACGAGAAGAGAAAGAAATTCCGCCGGTTCCGAGCAAAGCCCTTCCGGGGCATCATAGAGCGAAAGGGTGCGCGGGCGATAAGGCGCCAGCGTGGCGAGAAAGCTTTCCCGGGTGGCATGCAATTGACGCATCTCGCGCGCGACGTCCTCGCCGCCGGGCTTTTTCATCAGCCATTCGATCAGGCCGGCGCCACCCGGCAAGGGACGCCGGACCAGAGTTAAAAAGATTTCGTTCACATAGAGATGACGCCGCGCCAGCCTTTCGCGCCAGGCATTGTCGAGCCGGCGGCAGAAAACATTGTCCGGCGCCGCGTCGAACTCGGTATGCACGCGCCGCCGCACAACATGGTGGTAGATCGCAAGCCGCGAGCTTGCCACGCCGCGCAGCAGGGTCTCACGCACCGTCTTGCGATAATTCAGATCGTCGTCCGAGGCGGTCTCGAAGGGAAAGCCGCCGAGATGGATGGTCTGGATCAAAAGCCCGTCGCGTGTCCGAAGCGTGACCTCGTCCATATGGCCGGCGTAAGAAAGCTTGCCGCCAACCGGGGATTCCCTCGGCGCCAGGACCTTCGCGGCGCGGTTGGTGAAAAAGCTTTTCATGGGCAATAGGAATTGACGCGCCAATACCAGTAATTCTTGACCCGTGGGCAATGGCGCAGCCGCGTCCACCAGATGTCGAAGAAGCGCGGATCGTGCAGGCAGCCGAGATAGCCCGCCGCGTGCAGGACACCCGCCACCGCGAAAGCCCAGAAGGAGCGCGTGACCAGGAATATCTCCAGGGTGACGATCAGATTGAACACGGCATAGCCATAAGTGACGCCGCCCATCATCTGGGGACGGGTCAGGGCGCCGAACAGCGGGTCGGAGGCCAGCCGGGCCATGGCGTCAATGCAATCCGCCGGCGAGGGTGCGGATGCCGGAGACAATGGCGACCGAGCCGAAGATGATAAAGCAGCCGATCACCACCGTGATGCCCCGGCGCCATTCGATGCGGCCGGTCAGCATCATATAACCCACCGCCGCTACCGCGATCACCGCCGCGGTGGTGGCGAGGTTGCCGAGCAATGTGCCTTCCAGCCACTGCATCGCCGCGATCAGGGGCGAGGAACCTTGCGGGTCCGCCGTCATCATCTGGGCGCGGGCAGGAAGGGCGAAGAGGAGTGCGGGAAACGCGGCGAAAAGTCTTTTCATGGCCGGACCTCTGGGAGCGTGTTGGTCTCGGACGCCAGGCGGCCGAGAATGGCATCGACATAGATTCGGGTTTCGGGGAAAGGCGGCACGCCGCCATAACGGGCGACGGCTTCGGGGCCGGCATTATAGGCGGCCAGCGCCTTGATGATGTCGCCGTCGAAGCGTTGCAGCAACGCGGTCAGATAGGCGGCGCCACCGTCCAGGTTGGCGGCGGCGGTGCCGGCATCGACGCCCAATTGCCGCGCTGTGCCGGGCATCAACTGCATGATGCCGCGGGCGCCTTTGGGTGAGACGGCGTCCTGTCTGAAGCGCGATTCCTCCCACGCCACCGACTCGATCAAGGCCGGACTGAGCTGATGGTGCAGCGCGGCGGCGCGAATGGCCGTTCCGACCGGTCCGGCGCTTCGTGTTGGTGTGGTGGAATGAGACGCCAGAGCGCGAGTTCCTTCCGCCGTGCTGACCGTAGGCCCGGCATAAACAGCGCGGCCGCCATCCGGTCCGATGGCGATGATCTGGGCGGACGCCAAGGGCGGAAAACAAACCGCCAAAAGCAAGGCAGACGCCAGCCGAGGCGCCAACCCAAGATGTTGTGCGAATTGAGTTATTTTTAATTTCACCCACGCACATCCCATTGCCGGTCAACGGATAATCCAGCGATTCTAGCGGCCCGCGCCATGCAAGCGGCGCGGGCTTTGTGTGGATGGAATCGTGAGGACCGCGATAGCGCCCGGTTTCATCTCGTGGTCCGATTGTCCGAGAGCGCCGTATTAGGGTTACGGTCGGCTTTTATTGTCGTGCCTCAAATAGATCGCTGGCTGGAAAAACGGCGACGTTTTAAGGTGGGAAGGCCTGGACGCGCGCGCAATCGCGCAAAAGGAGAGGGCTTGAAAGCGGGGAAAATCCTGACGCGCCGACGCGGCTGCGGGTGCAAGGCCTGCCGGCAAGCGTTTGATTCCATTCGGGTGCTCGGTATCCTTTTGCTGGGCACGGCCACCGCCATGGCGCAGCCGGTTGGCCCCTCTGTCGTGGCCGGCGCCGCCCAGGTGACGAATCCGTCCTCCACCCTCACCACGGTCAACCAGTCCAGCGCCAAGGCCATCATCAATTGGCAGGACTTTTCCGTCTCCGCCGGGGGCACTGTTCAATTCAACCAGCCCAATTCCGCTGCCATAACCCTCAACCGCGTTACCGGCGGTAACATTTCGTCGGTGCAGGGGGCGGTCAAGGCCAATGGCCAAGTCTGGCTGCTCAATCCCAATGGCGTGCTGATCGGCCAAGGCGCCAATATCAATGTGGGTGGGCTGCTCGCGACAACCTCCGACATCGCCAACCAGGACTTCCTCGACGGCCATTACAATTTCTCCGGCGGCAAAGGGGCGGTGACGAACAACGGCGCCATTCATGCCGGCGCGGGTGGCTCGGTGGTGCTGTCGGCGCCCAGCGTCGCCAATAACGGATTGATAGAGGCCGAGGCCGGTCATGTGGTGCTGGGCGGCACCGACACCTTCACCGTCGATTTCAACGGTGACCATTTGCTGAGCTATGCGATGGGTCCCGGCCAGGCCGGCAGCGCGGCCAATAGCGGCGCGATTTCAGCCCCGGGCGGCAAGGTGCTTTTGACCGCCCGCGCCGCCTCCGATGTCGCCGCCGGGGTGGTCAACAACACCGGCATGGTGGCGGCGACTTCAGCGCGGCAGGAGAATGGCGAGATCATTCTCGACGCTGGTGACACGGCCGATTCCGGCACGCTTGATGCTTCCGGCAAGGCGGGAGGCCAGACCGGCGGCTCGGTACAGTTGTTGGGCCAGGCAGTTCAGGTCACCGACAACGCCAAAATAGATGTTTCAGGCGATGCGGGCGGCGGTCAGGTCCTGATCGGCGGCAATTTCCATGGGGAGGGGCCAGAGCCCAATGCCCAGATGACCAGCGTGGGCCGGGCGACGATCAACGCCGACGCCGTGACCCGTGGCAATGGCGGCCAGGTAGCGATCTGGTCGAACGGTGACACGCGTTTCTCCGGCAGCATCAGCGCCAAGGGCGGCGTGGCGGCTGGCAATGGCGGGCAGGTGGAGACCTCGGGACACCATCTCCAGGTGGATAATGGCGTGATTGTCGATACTCGCGCTCCCAACGGCCGCACCGGCAACTGGCTGCTCGATCCCGATACCATCAACATCAACGCAAACGGCAGCGACAACAGGTCTACCGTTCTTTACAGCGACACGCCCACCAATGACACGATCAGTCCGGCCACCATTACCAGTTTGTTGCAGGGTGGCGCGGCGCCAGGGACCAATGTCACGCTCCAGGCCGTCAACGACATCATCGTGACGGACCCGATCAACGCGACATCGTCCAAGACATTGGAACTGGATGCCGGCCATTCCATCATTCTGAATGCCAGCATCACCAATACGGGCGGTTCCATCATCCTGACGGCGGGCAATCCGGCCGGTGGCAGTGCGTTGACCAATCCCGTCATCACCGGAAACACCGGGGTCACGCTGTCGGCGACCTCCGTGTCGTTGCAGAATTTCAATGGCGGCATCGGCGACTCCTTCACACCGGTTCTGGTGAACGCGAACGCCTTGACACTCAATGTCGCCGGCGGGGATGCCTACATCCAGTCGGCTTCCGACATCACCATCGCCGGCGCCAACGCGACCGGCATTCTCAGCCTCGACAGCGGCGGCGCGATCACCCAGACCGGGGCGATCGCCGCCGGCACCCTGACCCTCAATACCAGCGGCTCCAGCGACATCACCCTTACCAACGCCGGCAATGCCGTGGGCACGCTGAATCTTTTCACCTCCAACACCAACGCCCAGGTCAATGTTGCGAGTTCCGTCATCCTCGGTGATGCGGACGCCTTCGACATCACCGTCACTTCGGGCGGTGCTTTGACCGTCGGGGGCTCCATATTCGGCACGTCCACCACAACGCTCAATGCGGCGAACGGGATCATCCAATCGGGCGGTCAGGGCGCCAACATCAATTCCAATTCCATTGTGCTGGACGGAGGAGCCGGAGATATCGGCAGCACCGCTCAGCCCCTGCAACTGTTCCATGACGGCGGCACCATCGCGCTGCAGGTGGCCGGCGGGACCAACGCCTATTTCGCCGCCACGAGCGCGTCGGATATCGCCCTGAACAACATCAATCTCCTCAACGGCGCCTTCGCGCTAATTACGCAAGGCTCTATTTCCTATTCGTCCAATACCATCTATGCCGATGAGGTCTCGCTGAAGACGCTGGCCGGCGATATCGGCGCGCCGGGCCTGCCGATTTTGGTCAGCCAGCCCAACAATGTCATCGTCAGCCTGTCGCTTTTCACCAACGACTTTAACGCCTTCGTCAGCGTGGCCAATCCCGTCCAGATCGCGGATCTGGGAATCAATGGCAGCCCGGGCATCGCGCTCAATGGCGGTAATCTGACGCTCAATGCCGCCGGCGCGATCACGCAAAGCGCCCCAATTAGCGCGGCTATTCTCACTGTCAGCTCGGTCGGCGCCATCGGTCTCAACGACGCGACCAACCAAGTGAGCGGCTTGGTCACGCTCTATGCAGCTTCTGGCTCGCCCGCCAACGATATCGAATTCAGCAATTCGGTGGATACGATACTGGGCCAGGTGATGGCCGATGCCAATTTCGATCCCGCCAATTCGGTAAACATCACCGTCGGCAATGGTGGTGGTTTGACCCTGACGGATGAAGTGAGTGTCTCCGGACCCGCCATCCTGACTGCTGACGGCAATATCACCCAGAACGGTGGCACTCTTGCGGCGCGATTAGTCAATCTGACAAGCAATTCTGGCGGCATCGGGAGTCTGCAAACACCTTTCCTCGTCAGCACCAACGCCGTCAGCGCAACCACCGCGGGCGGTGATGTTGTCCTGGATTTGGACACGTTCGACACCAACACCGTCACCATCGGCGACGGCACGCATGGCATTGATGCGGGGATTGGCAATGTGACCGTCACCGCCAACGGCGGCTCTCTGGTCGGCAATGTCGCCAGTGCCGGCATCATTCACGCGCATCAACTCTCCGTCAGCGCGGTGGATATAGACCTGGAAGCGGGCAACCACGTCTCCGGCGCGATCGCGCTCAACTCCGGCAACAATGTTATTTTCAACAATGCTGGTGCGACCACGCTCGGTGGACCCAATTCCGCAATCGGCAACTTCGCCCTTACCTCCGCGGGCGACCTGACCATTTTGGGGGGCGAGAGCTTGTCCGCAGGAGGCAGCTTCACGCTCACCGCGGCAGGCAACCTGACCATTTCCGCGGGCTCCAGCGTCACGGCCGGGCAGGGCAGCAACATCACGCTCTCGGCGACAGGTAATTTCATCAACAATTCCGGCTTGGGCGCGGGCACCTTGGTCCTCAGCGGAGGACGCTTCCTGGTCTATTCGGCGGCGCCGGCCGGCGACATTTTCGGCGGCTTGAACAGCAACAATATGGCGATCTGGGGCACGACATATCCTACCGCCATCTCCCAGACCGGCAATCGCTATGTCTTCGCCCAGCAGCCCACCATCACCGTGACCGCGGCCAGCCTCGCCAAGACCTACGGAACCGACAACAGCGCGGCGCTGGCTGCCGATACCGTCACCTTGTCAGGATTGCAGTCCGGAGTCGCCGGCGCGTTCCTCGCCGATACCGCCGCGGCGATCTATAACGGCACGCCGGTGTTGGCGAGTGCCGGAACGGCGGCGGGCGCGGCGGTGTCGGGCAGTCCCTATGCCATCACTTTGGTGAACGGCAGCTTCACGGTGAATAACGGCTATCGCATCGCTGTTGCGCCCGCCACCATCACCGTCAACCGGGCGACGCTCACCTATGCCGCCACCGCCGCGAGCCGCGCCTATGGCGTCGCCAATCCGGCCTTCGGCGGCACGGTCACGGGCTTTGTCAATGGCGAGACCTTGGCAAGCGCCACCACGGGCACGCTCGCCTTCACTTCGCCAGCCACTGCCGCCAGCGGCGTGGGCAATTATGCGATCAATGGTTCGGGCCTTTCGGCCGGCAATTACCTGTTTGTACAGGCTGCCGGCAACGCCACCGCGCTCAAGATCAATCCCGCCGTGTTGACTATTGCTCTGACCGGCACGGTTTCGAAAGTGTTTGACGGCACCAATGTGGCGACGCTTGCCGCGGCCAATTACACGGCGTTGAGCGGGATCGTGGGCACAGACCAGGTTTCGCTCGCCAGCCTGCCGACCACCGGCGCCTATGACACGCCGGCGGTCGGCACCGGCAAGACGGTGACGGTAACGGGTCTCGCGCTCACCGGCGCCAGCGTGGCGAATTACACCATCGCCAGCTCTGTTTCGGGTCCGGTTGGCGTGATTCTGTCGGCTAGCCCGCCGCCCACCGATCCGCCACTATTGGGTTTCACCGTGGCCAACGAACAGGGCGCTTCGCAGCATTTCGACGACATTATCTTTGTTCCGTTTGGCCAGTCCGGCTCGGTGTCGAATATTCCTCAGAATCTGGGCCTGCCGCCGATCATACCGCCGCCTCTACCGCCGCCGCCGCCTCCGCCGCCAGGGCCTCTGGCCGACCTTCAGGGCGGCCCACAAGACAATGGCAATCCGGCTGACATCACCACAGACCAGGTCGCGAGCAGCCTGGATGGCGGGCCGCCCGCTTCAGACGACAACACGGTCATTATTCCGGGCCTGTTGGTCAATGCCGGCGCATCGCCGCCACCCACCGTCGCCGATTCCGGCACCCTGTCTTCCTGGGGCAACACGTCGCTCTGGCAATGAGGGAAATGATGGCTGGGGGCGATTTGCGGAAGGGAATGCGGTGCGCTGTCACGCCGGCATTTTGCTTGGTGCTTTGCCTCATCTCCACCGGCGCGGCATTTGCGCAACCGGCGGTCCAGACTCTGCCAGGCGCGGTGCAGCCGGGACGCGACCGGCCGGCACCCACACCGCCCAGCCAGCCTGATTTCGATTTCAGCATTGTGTCGCCGGAACGCTCGCCCGTCAGCCGCGCGGTCGACGAGTTGCACTTCACGCTGACGGACCTGCGCATCACCGGCGCGCACCTACTTCCCGAGTCCGCTTTGCGCCCCCTGTTCGCGAACCTGATCGGCAAGGACGTCAAGCTCTCTGATATCCAAAATGTCGCCGACAAGATCGAACAGGCTTATCGCGATCGCGGCTATATGCTGGTCAGGGCCTATGTGCCGCCACAGCGTGTGAGCAACGGCGTCTTCACCATCAATGTGGTGGAAGGCAAGATCGCCAATGTCGCGGTCGAAGGCGGAAGCCCCGCCACCCAGGAGCGGATCAAGGATTATCTGAAACCCACCCAAGACATTACGCCCGTGCCGCTGGCCACCATGGAGCGCAGCCTGCTTCTCGCCAATGATCTTCCCGGAGTCAGTGCGCGGGGGGTGCTCAGGCCGGCGGCGGATGTGCCCGGCGCTTCCGACATTGTGATGAGCGTCGAACAGCCGCGTTTCACCGGCGGCCTGGGCTTCGACAATCGCGGCTCGCGCTATTCCGGCCTGTGGACGCTGAATGGCGATGTCGAGATGAATTCGATCCTGGGCGCTGACCAGCTCGCCGCCGCGCTCACCACCTCGCCGGACGCCAGTGAACAGATCGCCGGGCAGTTGCGCTATCGCAGCGCCATCGGCGGCAGCGGATTGATCGGAAGCCTGATCGGCACCGTCACCCATGGGGAGCCGGGCTCCACGCTTTCCGCGTTTGGGGTGAAGACGGACAGTTGGGCGGTGGGCCCCCGGCTTTCCTATCCGGTGATCCGCACCAGGGCGCAGTCGCTCCAACTGGACGGCGGCTTCACCGCGCAGGAAGCCAGCATCGATATCCTGGGCAGCCGGATCAGCCACGACGATTGGCGGGTGGTCGATCTTTCCGCCACCTATCTCACCAGCGGCTTTCTGAGCGGCTCCTGGCTTGCCGCGCTGGATGTGGCGCAGGGCGTTCCGGGGCTGGGCGCCACCGACAATGGCTCGGCCAAGCTGTCGCGCAAGGGCGGCTATACCGATTTCACCAAGCTGACCGGGCAGATGAGTTACCTGGCGCTTTTGGGCCATGGCTTTTCCCTGGCGCTGAGCGGACGCGGCCAGTACGCCTTTGAGCCGTTGATCAATGGGGAGCTGGTTTCCTTCGGCGGCGTCCAGGTGGGGCGTGGCTATGATCCCGGCGCGATTGTCGGCGATCATGGAATTGGCGGGTCGTTTGAGACGCGTTACGACATGCCTGTCGGCAATTCCTGGCTTCTGGCAGTCGAGCCTTATCTTTTCGTGGACGGGGCGGAGACCTGGTATATTCAGCGGGGCGCGGCGCGCGATCCCACTCTCAAAAACCAATCCATCGCCTCGGCCGGCGGCGGGGTGCGGCTGAACCTGCCGCATAATGCTACAATCGGGCTGGAAGGCGCGCGCACCCTGAATGCCGTTCCGGGCAGCGACGCCGGCAAACAGGCGAGCAAGTTTTTCATCACAGGCGGGGTGAGATTCTGATGTCCAGCGCCGCAGCCAGATTCGGATTTTGGATTTTCGCGGGCGTGATGCTCGCCTCCCTGGCGGCCCATGCGGCGCCGAGTGACCTCGGCAATGATACTGCGGGCGAAGCCTGCCGCCTTGCCGGCAGCGATATTCTCTGCGGTCCGGGTAAGGCCGGCAGTCTGCATCTGGTTCCGGCGAACGGCACACTGGCGGCCGCTCAGCGCCAAGGCGCCGTCGCGGCGGCGATCCGCGGACTTCCGGAAGATCCGCAAACCGGCGCGCTGGTTTGCGATTCCGGCAAAAGTATCGACGCCAACACCTATTTGTTCAGCTGCAGCGCGGGGAGCAGCACCTGGCCGCGTATCACCCTCGCCTTCTTAAGCCCGCGCGGACTTTATCTGGCGGATGGCTTGCCCGGCATGATCGAACCGCTTGCGGCGGCGATCGCAGCCGAGGCGGGCACGCCGGTTTCCGGCGCGCAAGGCGCGGCGGCGGCGGTGCGCGCCGCTTTTCCGGCGCGCGCGCTCAGCGCCAGCCTGGCGGACTATTCGAATTATCAGCAGCTTCTGAGCGAAGCGGCGCATGAAAGCGCCGGGCGCGACTATGCCGCCGCGGAAGCCTCCTACCGCCGCGCCCTGGATATCGAGACACGCCTGTTCGGTGCGGACTCCGCCGCGGTGGGTGGCACGGTGATGGAGCTGGCGCTGCAAGTGAGCAACCAGCAGCGCTTTGACGAGGCGGCGGCCCTGTTCCGCCGCGCCACGCCCATCATCAACGCCCAGCCGGCGCCGGAGATACGGGCAAGGCTCGCTTCTTACATGGGCCTCGATGCCGCCAATCAACGCAACTATCCCCAGGCGCTGGTCTATGCCCGTCAGGATGTGACGGCGCGCCAAAGGGCGATGGATGCGGTGCTGAATGGCGGGCTGGACCTCAACGGCAACCGGCCCCAGGTCCCCACCTCCATGGCGGGCGAACTGGCCCATGCCTTGCGCATTGAAGCGGAAATGGCGTTGCGCACCGGCGATCTTTCCGGCGCGCAGACCGCCGCGGAAGAGGCGCTGGCGCTGGTCAGCCAGCATCCGGCGCTGCCGCTGGGCTGGCGCGCCGACATGGTCGGGCTGATGGGCGAGGTCAACTCCGCCCAGGGCCGGGTGGTGGTGGCGGAAAAGAATTTCATCGACGCGGCGGCGATGCAGAAGCGGCTCTATGGCGAGCAAGGCCCCGCCATCCAGGCCGAGTTGCAGCTCGGCGCTTTCTATTCCGACCAGCAGCTTTATCCCGCCGCCCTGGCCAGCTACCGCGCTGCGTTTGCCGCGCTGGCCAAAGACCCGCTGACACGTTCGCAACTGGTGAGCGACCAGATCACGCCCTTCCTGGCGGCGGCCAATGCTTCGCTGGATAGCGGCCGGGCCCAACTGGAAAGCGAGATGTTCGCCGCCAGCCAGCTGATCGGTTCGGACGTGGCGGGCCAGACCATCCTGCGCATGGCGGCGGGACGCGCTGCGGGCAATCCGTCCCTAGCCCAAGAAGTGCGCGAGCTGGACGATGCCGGGCGGGCGCGCGACCAGTTGCGCATGAACCTGGCGGTCGAGCAGGCCAAGACCAGCGACCAGCGCAACCAGGCGCGCGAGCAGCAATTGAGCGCCTCGCTCATCGCCGCGGTCAGCAAGAGCGACACGCTGGCGCAGAAACTTCACACGGATTTCCCGGCCTATGCCGGACTGACCGATCCGGGCGCCGCCAGCCTGGATCAAGTGCGCCGCGCGCTTCGCCCGCGCGAAGCCTTTGTCAGTTTCCTGATCGGGGTGCGGCAGAGTTTTGTTTTGTTGGTCACGCAGAATGCGCTCACGGTGAAGCCGCTGGACGCCGACCGGGACGATCTCGCCGCCGAGATCGCCGGTCTGCGCAACGGCTTCACGCTGCAGTTGGGCCGGCCGGCGGATTTCAGCCTCAGCGGCGCCGCGACACTTTATAAGAAGACACTGGCGCCGGTGGCGGCGCAACTTTCAGGCATCGATCATCTGGTGGTGGCGGCGAGCGGCGATCTTGCCAGCCTGCCTTTTGCGCTTCTGGTCACCGCCGATCCGGCCCGTCCCAATGATTATTCCGGCGCCGCCTGGCTGGTGCGTCAAATGGCGGTGTCACAAGTGCCATCCGCCCGCGCCTTCCTGGCTTTGCGCCAGACCCCGGCCAAGCCGCAGCCCAGGCCGTTCCTGGGCGTGGGCAATCCGGCCTTCCAGGGCAATGAGGCGACACCGGCGGCGATGAACGCGCTGGCCGCGGCCTGCCTGGAAGGTCCCGCCGATCCCGCCCTGCTGCGCGGGCTGCCGCCTTTGCCGGAGACAGCGGCGGAAGTTCAGGCGGTCGGGCGCGATCTCAAGGCGGCGCCGGACGATATCCTGTTGGGCAATGGCGCCAGCGAAGCGGCTTTGCGCGCCAAGCCGCTGGATCAGTATGGCGTGCTTTATTTCGCCACCCATGGTCTTTTGCCCGGTGAGCTGCATTGCCAGTCCGAGCCGGGCATCGTGCTGTCGCCGCCGTCAGGCGTCGCATCGTCCGCCAATACGGACGGCCTGTTGACCGCCAGCGAGATCGCCGGCCTGCGCTTGAATGCCGGGCTGGTGGTGCTCTCCGCCTGCAACACGGCGGCGGCGGGCGGCAAGGGCTTTGGCGGCAGCGCTTTGGAAGGCCTGGCGGACTCCTTCTTCAATGCCGGCGCCCATGCGGTGCTGGCCAGCCATTGGGAAGTGCCGTCGGCCGCCACCACCACCCTGATGACCGGCCTGTTCGCCAATCTGGCGCGTGATCCCGCCCACGACGTGGCGGGGGCACTGCGCCAGGCGCAGCTTTCCTTGATCGGGCAGAGCGCCACGGCGCATCCTTTCGACTGGGCCGCCTTTACCCTGATCGGAGACGGGACATGAAAACCGGATTTCTGCCTCTCCACCTAGTGTTGGTGTTGCTGGCGGGATTTGCGATTTCATCCGCCCAGGCTGCCACTTTGGTGGTGGTGGAGGCGCGGGGCATCAACCTCAAGCCCGGCGCCACGCTCGATTCCAACCAGGTCCTCAATCTCAAACAGGGCCAGCATGTCACTTTGATTTCCGATACCGGTTCGACCTTGAAGCTTGATGGGCCCTATAGCCGGCGGCCCGCCGCCACCGGCGCGGGCGGTGTGAGCCTCACGAACACGCTGGGCGCCCTGGTCACCCAGCGCCAGGCGCGCGCCGGCGAATTCGGCACCACGCGCGGCCAGGTGCTGGCGGCATTGCCCGATCCCTGGCTGGTGGATGTCACCCATAGCGGCAGCGCCTGCATCCAGGAAAATCGCATGCCCGTCTTCTGGCGCCCCGATTCAGGCGGCGCCGCGACTTTGACGGTGGCGCCTTCCGACCGAAGCTGGAAATCGGAAAGCCGCTGGCCGGCCGGGCGCGACCGCATCACCGTCACTACTGATGTGCCCATGCGGCTGGGGCAGACTTATGTGGTGAGCTTCAACGGCTCGGATTATGCCATCGCGCTGGTCCCGGTGCCGGCGGTGCTCGCCACCGACGCGATGCGCGCGGCCTGGATGGCGGACAAGGGCTGCGAGGCGCAAGCCCAGGCGCTGGCGAAAAGCGTGAGATGAAATTCGCTTTTCCCAGCCTTGGTGGCGCTTCCCCGCGCGGCCGGCTCAGGAACACTCTTACCCTGTTCGGCGTGGCGCTGCTTTGCACCTTGACCGCGCTTTTGGCCATCGAGAATCTCTCCTTTCTCTATCGCGTCAATCAGTTCGTGCAGGATTGGGAAATCGCCTCGGTCTTCGCCCCCAAGGAAGAACAGGATCCCGATATCATCATTGTCGCGGTGGATGAGGCCACGCTCAGCCGGTTTGCCTACCGCTCGCCCGCCGACCGCGCTTTCCTCAGCAACCTGCTGCAATCCCTGGCCGCGCACAAGCCGGCTGCCATCGGCATGGATTTCGTGCTCGACCAGCCCACCGAAGCGGCGAAAGACGCGGCCCTCAAGCGCACCATCGCCACCATCAAGGTGCCGCTGGTGGTGAGCTATATCGCCTCGAGCAAGACCGAGACCCCCGAACAGCTGGCCTTCGAGAACCAGATGGTGCCGCTGGCGGAGCGCGGTCTCGCCAATCTGCCCACCGACCAGTTCGACACCGCCCGCGAAGTCTTTCCCGGCGCCAAACTGCCCGACGGCAATTATGTGCCGGGCCTGGCGCGGGCGCTGGCGGCGCGGGTGGGTGTGGCCACGCCGGCGGAGCAGGTGCCGATCATCTGGCGCGGCCGCCCGCCCGCCACCGAGACCGATCCCGATCCCAAGCCGTTCCGCGAGGTCTCCGCCACTGTGGCCGGGCTGATGCCCGACAACTGGTATCGCGGCAAGATCGTCTTGATCGGCTCGGATGTGACATTGGTGGACCGCCACCGCACGCCTTTCTCCACCGTGCTGGCGGGAGACCAGGGCCAACTTCCCGGCATCGTGATTCAGGCGCACAGCCTTTCCCAGCTTCTCCATCACAAAATCCCGCCGGTGGCGAGCTGGCCGCTGGATTTCTCTCTCACCCTTCTCTTTGCCCTTCTGGGCGCGGCGCTGGGGATTTTCACCGCACCGCTTTCGGCGCGCGTGGCGATCATGCTGGGGTTGATCCTGCTGCTTTGGATCGGCGGCGTTTTCATTTTCCATTATGCCGATTTTATCCTGGGCCTGCTGGCGCCATCGCTTTCCCTGATCGCCACCTTCGGCGCGGTGGATTCGCTGGGCGGGCGCGAGGCGCGCAAGCAGCGCGCCTTCATCCAAGGCGCCTTCTCCCGTTATGTCTCGCCCAAAGTGGTGGAGCAGATGGTGGCCGATCCGACCCGCATGTCGCTGAAAGGCGAGCGGCGGGAGATGACCTTCCTTTTCTCCGACATCGCCGATTTCACCACCATGTCGGAGCAGCTTCAGGCCGAGGAATTGGCGCGGCTGCTCAACGGCTATCTCGACGGCATGACCTCCATCGTCCTCAAGCATGGTGGCATGGTGGACAAATTCATCGGCGACGCGGTGTTCGCCATTTTCAACGCCCCTATCGACCTTCCCGATCATGCGGAACGGGCCGTCTCCTGCATGCTGGAGATGGATGATTTCGCGCAAAACTATCGCAAGCAGCAGTCCGTGCCCCTGGGTGTGACCCGCATTGGGGTGCACACGGGGGTGGCGGTGATCGGCAATTTCGGCAGCCATGCCCGCTTCACCTATACCGCTTCCGGCGACGCGGTGAACACGGCGGCGCGGCTGGAAGGCATCAACAAATATCTGGGGACGCGGCTTTGCGTCAGCGGCGCGACACGGGCGCTTTGCCGGACCATCGGCTTCCGCCCCGTCGCCTCGGTGGTGGTGAAAGGCAAGACCGAGGCGCTGGATTTGTGGGAGCCGCTGCATGAAGGAAGCGCCAGCGCGGGTTTCCTCAAGGCCTATGAAGAGGCTTATGACTGCCTGCGCCAAGGCCAGGCCGGCGCCATGGCGATGTTCGCCGCGCTTCGAGAGAGCGAACCCAACGATCCCTGCGTCAAGCTGCATGTCGAACGCATGCGCCAAGGCCTGATGGGCGTGGAAATGGTGATGAGCGAGAAGTAAGCCTTGAGCATCGGCCCATCCCTTTCCCTTCCCGCCGAGACCAACGATTATCATGCCGGTTTCATCGCGCGGGTTGCGCAATCCTTTCATCAGGTCACCGGCCGGAGTCTGCTCAACGAAGCGGGGCTCGATCCCAAAGCGCTGGGCCGGAGCGCCTGGTTTGGGGATTTCGCGCTTCTCACCCATCGGGGCGATCCGGGGGCGGTGTTGAATTACGGGAATGAATTCGCGCTCAAGCTCTGGGAGATGGACTGGAATTCATTCACCGCGACGCCATCCGCCGATACCGCGCCCCGCAACGCGTCCGCGGGCCGCGATCTTTTGATGGAGAAGGTGGCCCGGCAGAATTATGTGAGCGGTTATGCCGGGGAACGGGTGAGCCGCACCGGCCGCCGCTTTCTTATTGAAAATGCCACGGTCTGGCGGCTTCTGGATGATAGGGGCGGTTCCTTCGGCATGGCGGCCTTTTTCCGTCGCTTCCGCTATCTGGAAGGGCCTACCGCTTTGAGCTAGGCTCGCGCGGCAAATTTCTCAAAAGCCAACGGGAGGCCTTCATGGACAAAGACCAAGCCATCGGTGACGGGCATGTCTCGCGCCGCGATTTCACCTTGACCGCCGCCGCTGGCGTGGCGGCCACCACCGTCAGCGCCCATGCCGCGCTTGCCGTCACGGAAGAGAATGTGACGATCAAGACCCCGGATGGCGTGTGTGATGCGGCTTTCACCCATCCCGCCACCGGCAGCTACCCCGGCGTGATTGTCTGGACCGACATATTCGGCCTGCGCCCCACTTTCCGCGACCTGGCCAAGCGGCTGGCGGCGGAAGGCTATGCCGTGCTGGTGCCCAATCCCTTCTACCGCACCGACAAATCGCCGGTGGTGACCGATGCCAGCACCTTCAACTTCAATGATCCCGCCAGCCGGGCCTTGACCGCGAAGTGGACCGCGCCGATCAACCAGCCCGGCGCCATCGAGCGCGACGCCGGCGCCTTTGTCGCTTTCCTGGATAGCCAGAAATCGGTGAACAAGGCGAAGAAGATCGGCACCCAGGGCTATTGCATGGGCGGGCCCTTGGTGTTCAAGACCGCCGCGTCCCAGGCGGGACGCATCGGCGCCGGCGCAACCTTTCATGGCGGCGGCTTGGTGACGGATCAGCCCTCGAGCCCGCATCTCTTGATCCCGAAAATGAAGTCGCGCATGTATATCGCCATCGCCGCCAGCGACGATAGCAAGCAGCCTGACGCCAAGGACAAACTCAAGGCCGCGTTCGCCGAGGCCAAGGTGCCGGCAGAGGTCGTGGTCTATGACGGCATGGCCCATGGTTGGACGGTGCGCGATATGCCCAAGCAGGACGGCAAGCCGATCTACAACCAGCCCGAGGCGGAACGCGCCTGGGGCAAGCTGCTGGAATTGTACAAGACCAGCATCGCCTGACGCGCCGGCCGATTGCTTCCAGGAAAATCGAAGCCCGGCGGTTTTCCGCCGGGCTTTTCTATGGCGGGTTGGATGGCGAAGGATTGCTCCAGCCGCCGCCCAACGCCTTGTACAAAGCCACGCTTGCGGTGAGCCTGGCGCGGCGGATATCGGCCAACTGGTCGCGCGCCGCATAAAGGCTGCGCTCGGCATCCGTCACCACCAGGAAATCGGCGGCGCCGGCGGCATATTTGCGTTGCGCCGCGCGCAGCACGCCTTCGGCCTCCGTGACTTGTTCCGCCAGGGCCGTCTCCTGCGCCTGGAGATGACCAAGATTGCCAAGGGCGTTTTCCACATCGCCAAAGGCAGCGAAGACGGCGGCGCGATAGGCGGCCAGCAATTCCTGTTCGCGGGCCAGGGTTTCTTCCGTCTTGGCCTGCAATTTGCCGCCGTCGAAGACGGTCTGCACCAGGGTCGCGCCGGCGCTCAGCGCCAGACCGGTGCCGGGGACGGCGTTCACCGCCGCGTTGATGAAAGGATTCTGGATGCCGCCCGCGGCGGTCAAAGTGATGTCCGGCAGCATGGCGGCGCGCGCGGCGGCGATATCGGCATGGGCGGCGGCCAGGTTTGATTCCGCCGTGACGATATCGGGCCGGCGGGTCAGAAGTGCGGCGGGCAGCCCGGGCGCCGCCACCGGTCCGGCCAGTCCTTGGAGATTCTGTTCCCGCACATTGAAGCCCTCCGGCGGCCGGCCGGTCAGGATCGCCAGGGTGTTTTTCGCTTCCAGCTCCTGTTGCTCCAAAGGTGGAATGGCGGCCTGTTGCGCCGCCAGATTGGCGCGCTCCTGGGTCAAATCCGAGCTGGGCGAATAACCGGCATCCACCCGCCGCTGCACCACGGAAAGGATCTGCTGGGACGATTGCAGGTTGGCGCGCGCCACGCTCAGCCTTTCGCGCAGCGACAGAAGCTGGAAATAGGTGTTGGCCATGGCGGCGCTGGCGGTGAGCGCGACGGTGGCGCGATCGGCGGCGCTGGCGGCGCGTAAAGCGCCGGCGGATGCCGCCGCGGCGCGGTTCTTGCCCCAGAAATCCACTTCGTAACTTGCGCCCAGGGAAAGACCGAAATCGGTTTCATTCGCCGAAGCGCCGCCGTTGCGGCCATAAAAGCTGTTGACGTTGCCGTTCAGCGCCACGCTGGGAAGCAAGGCCGCGCCGGCCTGGCGCGCGCGCGCATCTGCCTGCAACAGCCGGGCCTCCGCCTGGGCGATATCGAGATTGGCGCTTTGCGCGGTTTCGATCAGCGAAGTCAGTTCGGCGCTGCCAAAACTCCTCCACCAGTCGGCCGTCACGGCGCCCGAAGCGCCCGGCGGCACGCTCTGCTCGAAAGCCGCCGGCACATCGCCCTCTTTGAGCTGCGGCGCCGGCGTCTGGGTGCAGCCGCAGACAAGCTGGGCACAGCCGCAAAGAAGAAGCGCGAGAAGGACCGGACGCTTCACGGCGTTTCCTCCGCCGCGCGCAATCCGTCCGGTAAATCCTCCCGCAAATCCTTTTGACGCGGGCCGCCATAACGCTCCACCAGAGCCGGCAGCACCACCAGATTGAGGAGAGTGGAGCTGATCAGGCCGCCCAGCACCGTCACCGCCATCGGGCCCTCGATCTCCTGGCCGGGGGCGTTCAGGCCGATGGCAAGCGGCATCAGGCCCAGTGCCGTCACCGCCGCCGTCATCAGGATGGGGATCAACCTCTCCTGGGCGCCGCGCAAAATGGTTTCCACGTCCCAGGGCGCGCCTTCCTCTTCCACCAGATGCTCGTAATGGGCGAGCATCAGGATGGCGTTGCGCGCGCTCACCCCAAATACGGTCACCAGCCCGACCATGGCGCCCAGCGAGAGGCCGCCGCCGATCAGCGCGATGGCGACCACGCTGCCGATCAGGCTGAAAGGCAGGTTGGCGAGAACCAGCCAGGTGTTGGAGCGCCAGGAAAAGCTGATGGCCAGGATCATACCGATCAGGACCAGGGCGAAGGCGGTATAGAGCAGCATCTGGGTCTGGGCGGCCTGGGCTTCCGCCGCCGCACCGGTGAATTGCACATAGACCCCGGGCGGCAGGTTCACCTGTTTGGCGATGCGGGCCTGGGCGTCATTCACCGTCGTCTGCAGCGAGCGGCCCACCACATTGAAGGTGATGGAGACGAAGCGCTGGCCGCCATCATGGGCGATGGTGTAGCGGGTGTCGGTGGGGACAATGTGCGCCACCCGGGACAGCGGCACGGGGCCGAAGGGACTGGCGATCATCAGGGACGACAAAAGCTCCGGCCGGTTGCGCTGCTCGGGCGGCAGGATCAGCACGACGTTGACCGAGCGCACCCCGGCATAGGTCTGGCCCACACTGGCGCCGGCATAATCGGTTTCAACGGCGTCCAGCACGTCCTGCACCTTGAGACCGCTGGCGGCCATGGCGCCGGGGATCAGCTGCAAGGCGAGGGTAGGCGTGCCGCTTTGCGGCTTGACTTTCCAGCACAGTGGGATCCGAAGCTTGGAATTCACGTGACTTGAAGTCGCGGC
>JADMIO011270886.1_pt1 | contig 58703 bp, 48 predicted proteins | sample 8958161 | NCBI WGS metagenome assembly JADMIO01 (sample SAMN16585339, study PRJNA669376) | soil metagenome | isolation source: Crop rotation soil | place: USA: Cullars Rotation, Alabama | collected 2011
CGCGACAACTTGTCCACGTGGAATTCTAAGCTTAGGATCCCAATGTGCTGGAAAGACTTTGCGTATACGTATCGATTGGATAAAGCGTGTTCCAGTTTTTATTGTAGAAACTATCTACCCATCTTTTTTTATTAAAATCGGTTACCCATGATGGTAATGCATCCATATAATACGTGCTGCTTACCCAGTTCGCGGTATAGTTATCGTACCAATAGGCGGCATTAGCCGAGTGACCAGCCGGCAATACCGACGCCCTGTCTTTGAGTGCAATACTTATTACTTTGCTTTTGAAATTTGTTGCCAGGCGCAGTTCATCGGTAATGGTAGTGACCCATAAATTTTTCGGAGACATGGGTTCTGACTTTTCAGTACCTCCAACTATTTTCACCGAATCATCACCGACACAATAAACCGTTTTTTTCAGCGATTTATCGTACCAGTCATTTCCCTGTATGCCGTGTATCGCTGGCACAGAACCGGTATACACACAGGTATGGCCAGGTGCGGTAATCGTTTGTGCATACGGTATCATAGTGTTTTCGCAGGAAAAGCCTTCGCGGAGCAGACGTTTGAATCCATTAGCCCCGTAGCGGTCGTAGTAACGATAGAGATAATCCCATCGCATTTGGTCCACAACCATTCCTACTACCAGCTTTGGTCTTTGTAATTGTTGCGAGAATGAAAACAATGATACTGTAAAAAAAAAAATGATAACAAAACCTTTCTTCATGACTCCGGATTTTGACAAAAATAACCAATGAATAAAATGTAAAAAGATTATGCAGGTTAAACCCTGATTAAGGAAATAATGGAGACCGCAAATATAGCGGTATACTCATTAACGGAGCGAGGAGTTTAACGGGTTTAAAAAGTTTAAATGGTTTAAACGTTTGATGGTTTCATGGTTGTTCAATTCGGCAAAATTTAGCAATAGTCCCGGGTCCTTCAATCCCTTTAGACGGTATGCGTGCTAATTACACGGTTTTACAACGTGGAATTACTGTTGATTCTGGGCATTCGGAATTTTATCTTGTGCAAAACCAATTCTTATGATCAGAATAGTCCGTATCATCATTTTTTTTGCATTGTATTTACTTTTACTTGAAAGCTGCAAAAAAGATAAATCCATTGATACTACTGATCCTTCTGGTAATAATGGAACGTCTACAAACCATCCCGGTAATGATACTTCGTCGGCAACCTGCACTGCTGTAAAGGCAGACGCTGAAAATATCGCCATTTTCCCTGCCGATAATCCATGGAACCAGGACATATCCTCAGCTGCTGTTGATCCATACAACAGTCAGATCATTGCAACTTTCTCAACAAACATCATAAAAGCAGATTTTGGCAGCGGCCTTTGGGATAATGCGCCTATTGGCATACCGTATGTTGTTGTTTGCGGAAGCCAGCCAAAATTACCTGTTACGTTTACTGATTACGGTGATGAAAGTGACAACGGCCCATATGCCATACCGTTGGATGCGCCGATAGAGGGTAACGGTCAGGGAGACTCGCATGTAATATCTGTTGATAAGGACAACGGCATTTTATATGAGCTCTACAATGCGCACGTAAATAATGGTCATTGGGAAGCATCGTCCGGCGCCATATTTAATTTAAATACGAATGATTTGCGCCCGGAGACATGGACCTCGGCTGATGCTGCCGGCTTGCCCATATTTCCCGGGCTTGTGCGCTATGAAGAAATTGTAAAGGGTGAAATTGATCATCCCATTCGTTTCACATTACAGAGTTCAAAAGTAAAACCCGCTTATATTTATCCAGCAAGACATAAAGTAAGCAGCACCGGTGGACAATATTCGTTGCCTTTCGGTGCCCGCATCCGTTTAAAGGCCGATTTTGATATCAGCAGCTATTCGGCAACCAATCAAATTATTTTAAAGGCTATGAAAAAATATGGCCTTATTCTCGCCGATATCGGAAGCAACTTATACATCAGCGGTGCTCCGGATGATCGGTGGAACAATGATGACCTGCATGTGCTTGGCCAGGTTCATGGTTCCGATTTTGAAGTGGTGAAGTTTAATAATTAACAATCGTGAATCGTCAATCGTGAGTCGTGAGTCATCATCTGATTGACGCCTATTTTCGAATATCACGATACTCACGACTCGCGGCACCTTTCCTTCCACAGAATTCTACTACCTGAAAGATTTGATTTTTCAAATAAATTGCGATCTTTAGGAAAACGAAGCAGAATGAGAACCGTACAAAATGTTATTGATTCAAAGATCAACTCCTACAACTACATTTCTCCCGATGCACTTGTTATTGATGCGTTGCAAATGCTGAATGCTGTTAATCTCAGTTATCTTGTTGTTATGGAAGATGATAATTACAAAGGTGTTTTTTGTGAAAGGGATTATACACGCAATGTGATTTTGAAGGGTCGTTCGAGTAACACTACGAAAGTGGGCGAAGTAATGACAACCGATCTGCCGATTGTTGCTCTTACAGATACCGTTGAGAACTGCATGAATGTAATGAACTCCCATAAAGCGAGATACCTGCTTGCTTATGACGGACCTCATTTTGAAGCCGTAATTACAATACATGATCTGTTGAGGCAGGTAATTGCCAATAAGGAAAACGTGTTTGATACATCACTCGCCAATCAACTGATAGACTATGATGAGGGGGGTGGAAGGATTTACTGATATCGTCAATGCACCGCCTTAATATAGCCCCATCCTTCCCGTTGTTTACTGATTATTTCATAAATGCCATCTGGTACTGTTTCCACACCCGGCAATAGCTGGCTTTTATCAATATTGTTATTCTTCAGTGATATTTCGCATACTTTAAACGAAATATTTTTGTTTGCCAACAGCGGCGTCAATGCATTACCTACTGTAGTGCGGTCTTTCGCCACCAGATTAAAACCTTGTCCATACATTACCACTTCCATTTTTGCATCCGGGTTTGCTTTCGATACTTCATTCAGCCAGCGGATCACGGATTTATGATCCAATGAATCTTTGCTGGTGAGATCGAATACAACTTTATAATCACTCTTTTGCGCCAGTGTAATTAATGGAATTAGGAAAAGAATCGCAGCGATCCAGGATTTTCTTCTCATGATGTTGGTTTTTAGATAACAGAAGGTACATTTTTTCCATCGAACCGCCAATTGCCAGCCGGGAACTGCCAACTCTTCCTCAACCCACCGTCTTCCCGGCAAACAAACAAAACCGTCGAAGTACAAAGCGTTTCCAGCGAATCTTAACTTTTTTTACAAAACTCATTTTATAACTTTAAGACACAACAAAATAAATTTTATGAGCACAAAAAATTCTACCCGAAGACTCATTTTTACAATGGGCATATCCCTGCTCATATTCACTATTCATGCCGATGCGCAACATGTACGTTCGGTGCCTGGGTTTGGGCGTGGTTATGGGCATGGGTATGGTCGAGGTTACGGTTATGGCCATTCATATTTTCATGGTCCGCGATTTTACTCACATGTATCTGTTGGTTTTGGTGGCTATCGCGGATATTATGGCGGCGGTTATTATTACAGGCCTTATCGTTATGGTTATGGCTATCGCTCGTGGTATCCACGTTTTGGTGTTCGCATTGCTGTTTTGCCTCCCTTTTATTACCGTTTTTATCTGGGCCCCGATCCTTACTATTATTACAACGGCATCTATTATTCTCCTTATGGCAATAATGGATACAGAACCGTGCCACCTCCGTTAGGTGCAAGAGTGCCAGAGTTGCCCGGCGACGCGAAAGAAGTAGTGATTGATGGTCAGAAATATTATGAATTCGAAGGAACATACTACCAGGAAGAAATCACTTCAGATAATAAGCGGGAATATGTTGTTGTGGGTATCAACGGAGAACTGAACACCGCCAAAGGAAGCACAACAACGCCTAATGACGAATACAGCGATAAAATTGGAGACAGGGTCAGTAAACTACCTCCCGATTGCCGCTCTGTAGTCATCAACGGAAAAAAATATTACGAATCGCCCGATGGAATTTATTACGAAGAGAAGATTTCGCCAAATAAGGTAGAATATGAAGTGGTAGGTAAGCCGGAATAGTACTAAACTTTTTAAGTCCCGCAGATTGCGGGATTTTTTATTTGCACATCGCAAATTATTTTATCGTATAGCATGCAAAATGGTTATTTTTATCAGGGTGATACGCCATCCGAAAATAAGCTCATCGCCCTTGAAAATTTACCATTATAATGTCTCCAAAGCGAATACATTTTTTCGGCCCAACATTGCTTTCCTTTATTATTGTTTCCCTGTTTTCTGCGTGCAGTTCCGAAGACACACATCTTTTTACACGTCTCGACGAAAGTAAGACGGGTATAAATTTCCAGAACACCATTTTTGAAGATGGCCCTTTGAATGTGGCGAATTATATCTACTTCTACAATGGCAGCGGAGTAGCTATTGGCGATATCAACAGCGATGGACTACCCGACATTTTTTTTACGGGAAATATGGTGAAGAACCGCCTTTATCTGAACAAGGGCAATTTTCAATTTGAAAACATAACAGACAAAGCCGGCATCGCCGGGAAGCAAGGCTGGTGCACCGGCGCCACCATGGTGGATATTAATGGCGATGGTAAACTCGATATTTATATTTGCCGCAGTGCTGATAGAGACCCGGTAATGCGGGAGAACCTGCTTTACATTAACAATGGCGATCTCACTTTTACAGAAAAAGCAAAAGAATACGGTCTTGCTGACAGTGGTTATTCAACACAGGCCGCCTTCTTTGATTATGACAAAGATGGAGACCTTGATTGTTTTGTGATCAATCATTCTGTAACAAAATACACGGCGGGCATACAGGAAAATGCAGACTTGCGGAAGGAGTATAATGGTGCGTATGCAAGCAAGCTCTATCGTAACGATAATAATCATTTCACCGATGTCAGTGTTCAATCAGGCATTATCTCAAATGTATTTACGTTCGGCCTTGGGTTGGCAGTAGCAGATGTAAATAATGATGGCTGGCCCGATGTGTATGTATCCAATGATTTCAACGAGCCAGATTATCTTTTTATCAATAACCGTAACGGTACATTCAAAGAGTCATTGGCTGAATGTATGAACGAAGTGTCCATGTATTCGATGGGTTCAGATGCTGCCGATTTCAACAATGATGGATTGGTTGATATTACAACGCTGGATATGCTTGCAGAGGATAATAAAACATTGAAGATGCATCTCGGCAATGAGAACTTTGATAAGTTTCAGCTCTTGTTTAATAAAGGATTTTATTATCAATACAGCCGAAACATGCTGCAGAAGAATAATGGCAACGGCACATTCAGTGAGATCGGGCAGATTGCGGGCATATCCAATACAGACTGGAGCTGGTCCGCATTGTTTTCTGATTTTGATAATGATGGATACAAAGACCTGTTTGTATCCAATGGGTACGTGAAAGACTATTCCGATATGGATTTCATGAAGTATTCAATGGCAAGACTGGTAAGAGAAATGCATGGCGAACAGGTGGATGCCATTTCAGAATACATTCGCAAAATGCCGACTCATGAAATTTCGAATTATGTTTTTCAGAACAAAGGCAATGAAACTTTTGTGAAGAAGACGAGCGAGTGGGGGCTTGATAAGCCCGGAGTTTCGTCCGGCGCGGCTTATGTGGATCTCGACAATGATGGAGATATGGACCTGGTAGTATGTAACACAAATGACTTTGCCGGGATCTATAAAAACAACAGTGAGCGAATCGAAAAGAATAATTATTTGAAAATAAAACTAAACGGAACGGAGAAGAATAGAAACGGTTTTGGATCCAAAGTAACCGTTTATTGCAAGGATAATAAATATTACCAGGAAGAAATGCCGGTACGCGGTTTTCAATCGTCTGTTGATCCGGTATTAAATTTTGGAATCGGAAAATTTGCTGAAGCTGATTCCGTGACGGTAATATGGCAGGACGATACGAAACAGATATTGAAGTCAGTGAAGGCTAATCAAACGCTTTCAATAAATAAAAATGATGCGAATGAAAAATGGTTATACAATGTATCGCCGGATACTCTTACTTATCTAAAAGAATCTTCCACATCGCCCTTCTTCATTCATAAGGAAAACAACTTTAATGATTTTACAGTACAAACATTATTGCCAAACTATCTTTCGCGGCAAGGGCCCGCCATGGCGAAAGCCGATGTGAATGGTGATGGACGGGAGGATATTTTTTTAGGAGCTGCAAAAGGTCAGCCATCGCAATTGTTTGTTCAACAGCCGGAAGGAAATTTTATCAATAAGAGTGAACCGGCTATTTCACCAGATTCGGCAAGCGAAGTTGTGGCAGCTGCTTTTTTTGATGCTGACGGAGATGGCGATATGGATTTATATGTCGGAAACGGAGGTTATGAATTTGATGTAAATGATCCCGCCCTGCAGGATCGATTATATATAAATGATGGTAAAGGGAATTTTACAAAGAGCGATAATTCTTTACCGCAATCATTGATCAGTACGGGTACGGTTAAAGCTGCGGACATAGATGGTGATGGGGATATGGACTTATTCGTTGGCGGCAGGGTTGTTCCCGGCAAATATCCAACTGCACCGGAAAGTAAAATTTTATTGAATGACGGAAAGGGAAAATTTACGGATGCAACGGCATCTGTATCGCCATCGTTACAAACTATCGGAATGGTTACGGATGCTGCATGGGTTGATATTAACAAAGACAATCTGCCTGACCTGATAGTTGTTGGCGAATGGATGCCGATAAAAGTATTTATTAATGAAAAAGGAAAATTAAAAGATGAATCATCAACGTATATAAAATTTGCATCCGGCGGTTGGTGGAACAGAATATTGGCCGATGATTTTGATGGCGATGGCGATACCGATCTCGTTATTGGAAATTTTGGCCTAAACTCACAATTACAGGCAAACGAAAAAGAACCGCTGCATCTTTATTATAAAGATTTTGACGGAAATGGATCAATTGATCCTGTACTTTGTTACTATATCCAGGGAGTATCTTATCCTTTTAATTCGAGAGATGATCTGGCGGAGCAGATCCCCATGGTAAAAAAGAAATTTTTAGAATATCATCAATATGCGACAGCAACAATAAAGGACGTTTTTACCGATGAACAATTGAAAGATGCGTCTGTATTAAATGCAACGCTGCTTGAGACAGTCTATTTGCAGAATGACGGCGATAAAGGATTTACATTAAAATCATTGCCTCATGAAATTCAATTTGCGCCGGTATATGCACTTGCTTCAGCAGATGTAAATGCTGACGGGAAAAAGGACATCATTGCGGCAGGAAACAATACATGGACACGAATACGCCTTGGGCGATTAGACGCCGACTATGGAACACTCCTACTGGGAGATGGCAAAGGGAATTTTTCGTATGTGCCTCAATGGAAGAGTGGCTTGAAGTTGCGCGGCAATGTCCGCAATGTTGAAATGATACGTGCCCGTAACTCGTTTAAGTTATTAGTTGGCGTAAATAATGGTCCGGTAAAGGTTATTGACTTCAATAACAAAAAAGGCAATTAATGCGTTTTACTTATTAATGCGCAATAGCAATGCATGCTGATCATTTATCCCCAACAAAATCTTTTTATCATCTAACAGCGCAGCGCTTCTTACGTTGCCACTGATTTTTAATCCGCTTTTGGTTTGCGGCACATAGTTGAATTCGCCATTACCGTTTCCCGTAAGCAATACACCATGATTAGCTGAATAGCGGCCAAACTTTATTCTTGTCCAGGTATTATTGCCGGTTAATAACAAATCTTTTTTATTATCGCCGTTTACATCGGCAGCAATAATGTTATATACAGGAGAATATTGGGCCTGCACCGGCAAATGATGCAATACAAACTCATTGCCCTTATTTTCAAGATACACTGTTTCCATCAGCTCCGCTTTTAGTGTGTGGCTGCCCGAAAGTTGCTCCGGCGTAAAGATGTCGTTGATCGTTGCTGTTGAATAGTTGCTGTAGCCGAGGAATTTTTTATTGATGAAAGGAAGTTGCTCAGCCAAATCATCTCTTGAAAAAGCCGGATAGGAGGTGCCATTAATATAATAACACAGTATCGGATCAATGGAACCGTTATTGTCAAAGTCTTTGTAAACAAGTGTCAGGGGCTCCTGGTCATTCACATGAAATTGCGTATTTAAACCAATGTTACCAATGATAAGATCTTCGTCGCCGTCACTGTCCATATCGGCTGTAGTTATTTTGTTCCACCAGCCGGTACTCGCAAAATGAATGTATTTTGAAGACGCATCCGCAAATGAATTGCCATTGTTGATGAACATTTTTACCGGCATCCATTCGCCAACAACAACCAGGTCCTTCTTTCCATCTTTATTTATATCAACCCATGCAGCATCCGTAACCATTCCCAATGTATCTAAGAAAGGCGCAATGGTTTTAGTTGCATCAGTAAAATTTCCCCTACCATCGTTTAATAAGAGTTTTGATGGAGGAGATAACGGATATTTGCCGGGTATAACTCTTCCGCCAACAAATAAATCAGTGTAACCATCGCCGTTAATATCAGCCGGTTTTACACATCCTTTACTGAAAAGAAGAGGAGGCAATGCTTTCGGGCTCTTTGCAAAATTTCCCTTGCCATCATTTATATACAATTCATCCTGGAAAGCCGGATCATTTTCCTCAAACTCGTAACCTGCATGCGCAACGTATAAATCTGTGTGTCCATCTCCGTTTGCATCGAGGAACGTTGCAGCTGTTACTTCTGCATTTACATTACCGGCAAAAGGATTTGGCGTGATTGATTTGAAACTTCCGCTTTGTGTTTGCAGGTACATTGCCGATGGAGTTCCTTTCGCGCCTCCGACAAAGACATCATTCAATCCATCTTTATTTATATCTGCCACGGCAATACAAGGCCCCTGTCTCGACAGATAGTTTGGTAATAAGCGTTGTACCGAAAAATCATTGAATGCATTTTCAATATGCTGTATTTCATTAACGGGTTGTTGCTTGAAATAAACATCATTTCGCACGCTGCTGTCTTTATGCCATTCCAAATTGGCGTCAGTTATGTTTAGTGTAATAGTTTGATTCGGTTTAATAGCCGTTAACACTTGCATTTTATCATTGGGCCATATTACAATAAGTGAATCAATAGAGGAATGATGACCAATGCCAAAATTCAAAACAGGATCAACCGATGATTGAAAGCCGCGTACCGGCATTTGTTCCTGGTAAAGCAATGTGTCTTTGCAAAAGACTTTTATTTTCGATCCTATGCCTCTTGAATTTTGCTCAGTCCCTTTTAATGCAACCCGCAAATAATTATTCGTTTCCTGTTTACCTCCATTATTTCTATAGACAGATGCAAAGTCATTTGTGTTATTTATTACAATATCCATATAGCCGTCGTTGTCAAGATCGGCATAGGCTGCTCCTGCTGCAACAGTTTTTTGATCGAGTCCCCAATCCTTGTTTAATTTTTTAAAATTGCCGTTACCATAGTTTTTAAAAATGCTGCTGGCTAAATGATTGTCGGGCATTTTACTGATATACTCTTTGGCCGCATCTACTTTTTCACCGCCTTTTTGTTTTACACGCAGGTCAACTGAGTATTTTACAAAATCCATGTCCGTATAATCTTTCACATAACCCGTCGTAATCAGCAGATCTTTATTTCCATCGTTATCGAAATCTGAAAATAACGGTGCCCAGCTCCAGTCTGTATTTGAAATGCCCGCGAGTTGCCCTGTTTCACTGAACGTACCATCTCCATTGTTTGTCTGCAGCATATTCCGGCTGTATTGATAGTAAAAGCCCTGATTGAAGAGCAATTGAAACTTGTTGTAGTTTTCGGAACCGCTGTGCATTTTCTGTGTCTTGTTGTCCTCAGGCAACATATCCAATGTAACCAAATCAACAAGCCCATCATTGTTGTAATCTGCCGCATCTGAGCCCATTGAGAAAAGTGAAACTTCATCCATGCAATCTTTCAGTTTTTCCGTAAATGTTCCATTGCCGTTATTCATAAATAGATAGTCGGCTTCATTAAAATCATTGGATACATATACATCGGGCCAGCCATCGTTATTCAAATCAGAAATCGCTAGACCTAAGCCAAATGAAAGCACATTGGATTTAATGCCGGCTTGCTCCGATACATCCGTATAATAAGCATGTTTCAAACTGTCGTTCCAATCGTTTCTATACAGTTTGCATTCAAAAGCCGGTGTATGCAGATTGCGCCAACCGGGATTTTCAACGGCGCCGGTCGTATATTTTTGTAATGAATGATTGATCAAAAACATGTCGAGATCGCCGTCTTTATCATAATCAAAGAAACTTGCCTGTGTGGAATAACCGTCGTTGTCAAGGCCGTATTCTGCGGCTTTTTCCGTAAACGTGAGATCGCCGTTATTAATGAATAAAAGATTTTTTCTTCTTGAGGGAAATGCATCGGCCGAGCGGCAAATGTATATGTCTAATTTGCCATCTCCATTTATATCTACCATAGTGGCACCGGTACACCAACCTTGCTTGTCTGCAATGCCGGCTTTGTCGGTTATGTTTTCAAATTGAAAATTGCCTTTGTTCAGATACAACCTGTTCTTCACCATGTTTCCGGTAAACAGCATATCCTGTAACCCATCATTGTTTATATCACCAATGGCAACACCGCCTCCATTATAGAAATATGAATAGTTGAGTATGTTCAGGTTGCCATCATCAAACAGCGTATTTTGAAACTGTATTCCTGTTGCGTCATTGTTTAATCGCGTAAACAGGGTGGGAGATTCATTTTTGCATGCGGCTATGCATAACAGTAAGAAACATGTTGTTACTTTAATCAGAAGCCTGGAGATATGATACATCATTTCGCGGATAATGCTGTAAAATAAAAAATTCCATCCCGATCACAAACGGGATGGAATTTTTTATAGAAGTTTTATTTCGTCGTTTTAGTTTTTATCCCACCAAAGTGGTGTCGTTACTTTATCACCACCTGAACCGAGCAAACTGACTGCTGCGTCTACTGCAGTCTTGTTATTTTGAGTTTCGGATTGCAGGAATGGAATTCTCCTTATCCATTGTGTTGTTGTATTGGTAATATCCGGGTTATCCGAATTGGCAACAGGATACAGAATAAATGTGCGGGCTCTGCGATAATCTGCCCATGCTTCGTATCCATCAGGAAACAGCGCCAGCCATTTTTGAATAGCGATCTGTTTAAGCTGGGTGGTCATGTCTCCAGCGAATTTAATCGGCGCGTCACTTACCGGCGGAGAATTTAAGAAGTCATTCGGTGCAACAGGTACGTTTGCACTGTTAATGTACGTGTTGATGGCCGCAGCATCGGTAATGCCCCATTGTTTCATGGAATTGGTGATACCTAAATTATAATAATCCTGTGCAGTACCGCCGCCCATGTTCCAACCTAACAATACGCCTTCCGCACGCAGGAAATATGCTTCAGCTGAACACATAATATTCTGCGGCGTTGATAAATAATTCGCATTTCCTGCAAAGCTTGGCGATGACCATCTTTTACCAACTTTAGCATTAGATGTTGCCGTGTTTTGTGATTGCGTTAATTGAGTAGCTGTAAGACCATTTCTTAATCCATCGTAGTGGCCGTTGCCAGCAGGGTTATCGGCAGTTGCGCCATCGGGTAACCAGTATTCTGTAATTCTCGGATCTGCGTAACCTACCATCACTGATTCCATCGCTGCACTCATACGAAACTCGTTCCAGTCAGACATGATAGAAAGTCCATTGTTGTCGTCGCCCGTTGTACTTTTCTGTATCAATGCATCATCATCCGGGCTGGCAGTCATTACTCCATCTGCAACCGCAGATTCAGCCTCTGTTTTTGCTCGTGCTGGATCAACTTTTGAAATGCGTATTGCCAGGCGAAGTTTTAACGTGTTTGCAAATTTGAGCCATTTACTAACACTGCCGCCATAGATGATATCAAAGCTACCATAGGGTGAAGCACCTGTGTTAGTCTTTAATGTGGCAATCGAGCTGTCCAAACGTTTAAAGAAATCATCGTAGATTTTATCCTGCGCATCGTAAGGAACAGAATTACTGGGTTGACCGGCTTGTGAATAAGGGATAGGTCCCCAATAGTCTGTTACTTTATGAAAGCCGTTTACCCAAATGATATTCGCAATCGCGTATTCCGGAGAATTTGGAGCTGCTGCTCCAAATATAGATTGTAATTGCGGTACCATGTCTGTGTAGATAGGGTTGAATGCTGCGCCCACCCAGTCCATTCTTATTACATTTCTGTCTGAAGGGAAATAAGTGGCAGTACATGCAAAGTATTGTGCATACTGGTCTGCAAACAGATTTTGTGCTATCTGGTATGTCCAGATACTTGGCACAGAAGCCTGTTCAGCTTTTGCAAACAGAAATGGTAATTCAGCAGCACCTACTGTTGCAATTGAATTTCTGTCGGTATTGATCTCGGCATATTTCTTTGTACATGAAGCAATCAATGTGCCCGCACATACTAAAACGAGACATACTCTGAGATTAAATATTGATTTTACTTTTTTCATATCTTAATCAAATTTAATAGTCTTTAAAAGGTAACCTGCAAATTAGCTCCGATAGAACGTGTAGCTGGTAATGCACCGTATTCAACGCCCTGGAAGTTTGCATTACCCAGGCTCATGTCCGGATCAAACCACATTGTGCGTTTGCCCAAACCTGGAATATCCATCTTAGACTTGCCACGATATATCCAGAACAGGTTGCGCGCAATAAGATTGAACTTGACCGCTTTTATAAACAGAGTTGACTTGAGAGGAATGTTATAACCGACTGTAAGCTCTCTTACTCTGAAATTGGTGGTATTATATGTAAAGAACTCGCCATTTCCATAGCGCTTACCGGATGCGATCTGCCAAAAGTCCTGTGCCGTTATAGCTGCAGATACAGGAGCTCCGCTTGCATCGACACCACCGAGATTCCAGCCACCTTCACGGTATTTTTCAGTTACTTCCGGTATGCCGCTGAATGCAAGGTTCATTTCTGTACCCGAAACCATTGTACCTCCTGCACGGCCGTCAATCAACAAGCGAAGTGAGAATTGTTTATATGTAAACGAGTTCGTAAAGCCAATCGTTGCCTTTGGATTAAAATTACCAACATATTCCTGGTCTTGTGTGATTACCGGCTTCCCGTCAGCAGTAACAATACGGTTACCTTTCGCATCAGTGGCCCACTTGTAAGCCAGCAGATCGCCATAAGATTTACCTTCTTCAACCACCGGCGTACCGGAACGACCGAACCCACCACCCAGATAGAATATCTTTACATCATCACTCAGCTCGATAATCTTGTTTTTGTTTGTTGCAAGATTAAACGTTACATCCCAGGTAAAATCCTTGCTGGCTATCGGGCTTCCGTTGATCACCAATTCAAACCCTGTATTCTGAATATTACCTGCATTAATATATTTGCTGGAATAACCGGTCGCAACAGGTAGTGCAACGTTCAATAGCTGATTGTAAGAATTGCTCTTATAATAAGTGGCCGTAAATCCAATCCTGTTGTTTATAAATCTTGCATCGATACCAAACTCAAGATTCTTTACAATTTCAGGTTTCAGACCCGGTAATGGAAGTGTCGCACTTCTGGATAAGAAACCATTGCCGGCTCCCTGGCCATAATTATATACAGTCTGTAATAAACCAAACTGTCCACCATTACCAACCTGCGCATAGTTTATACTGGCTTTCAGGAACGACAGCTCAGTGGGTAGTGTAAACAGATCGGAAAGTATTGCCGATACACCAACAGATGGATATTGATACGTATGAGGTTTGGGTAAACGTGAATCCCAATCGTTACGCAAACTTGCATCTAAGAAAACGGCATCTTTGAAAGAAAGATTTATCTGGCCGAACACAGCTTGTGTCTGAACTTCTGTAAAGCCGGAGCTTATTGCCGGAGCCGAAGCAAAATTCAGACTATACTTGTTAGTGATATTCAAACCACCAGCGTTTTGGTAGTTTGCATCCCATTTGCTGTCCTGGTAGATCGCACCCGCACGATACGTGATCTTAAGTGTGCTGGTGATTTTATTATTTCCTTCGAGAATGGCGTCAAACCATTTATCGCTAACCGTTATCTGCTGTTTCTGATAATCGCCACCTGTTTTTCCCCATAGAATAGTTCCCTGTGCAATCTGGTTTTCACCACGATCGAACGTTCTGTCCAGGTTGCCACGCCCTGAAAGTGTTAACCACGAAGTAATGTTGAATTTAGCATTCAAAAATCCCACAACTCTATCTCTTGTTTCATTTATCTGGTTTGTATACACCATCCAGTATGGGTTTTGATAAATGGAACTCAATGTAGATGGCCATGGAGTTGGCACAGGTATACCGACATTATTCAATTGCTGATATTGTTTTGCCTGTGCTGATGAAACGTTTCTTGGAATCTGGTAAATATCAGCAACTGGGGAGTTTTCTTCTCCGGTACGCGGCCTGCTATCAATCTGTTGAGCTATGTACGTTATTTTAGCGTCAGTTGAAAAACGTTTGCCAAACTGGTTGCTTAGCCTGAGGTTTATTGTGTGCCGCAGCAGGTCGTTTTTACGAATAATTCCCTGTATGCTGTTGTTAGTATAAGAAAGATAACCTTGCATCTTTTCATTACCACCATTTACTGCAACGGAATTATTAACGCTGATACCTTTTCTGAAAAAATCTTTGATATTATCGGGCTGTGCAGAATAAGTATTTTGATTGCCCAGCGCATCAATATAAGATTGCCCTGTCATTTTCGGGCCCCAACTGTCACCCACAAACGCAACTGTATCGGTTCTCAATGTATTGCCATTTCCCTGTCCGTATGAGTTTTGCACCTTCGGTAAAGCAAAGGCTGACTCCATTGTTATACCCGAGTTTACATTAACAGATAGCCTGTCTTTCTTACCTTTTTTGGTTGTGATCACAATAACACCATTGCCGGCCTGGCTGCCATACAACGCTGCAGCAGATGCACCGCGCAATACGGTCATTGATTCTATATCATCCGGGTTAATGTTTGAAGCTCCATCTGAACCCTGGACAGAGCCGAAGTCGCTTGTTCCGGTTCCATTGGTACCATTACTGAACGGGATACCATCCACAACGATCAGTGCGTTGTTACTTCCCTGCAGAGAGCGGTTACCACGAAGAATAATTCTTGCACCACTACCAGGACCTCCTGAACCTTGTGTAATAACTGCATTCGCAACTTTACCCTGCAGTGAGTTCAACACATTGTTTGGATCACGAGCTTCCGTAAGTTCCGCAGGTTTTACAGTTTGTGCAGCATACACAAGTGTTTTTGCCTGGCGCGAAATGCCCAGCGCTGTTACAACAACTTCACCCAGTTGTTTTGTATCATCTGCAAGGCTCACGTCGAGTGTATTTGAACCTGCAGCCGCTGTTACTTCCTGCGTAGCAAAACCAACAGAGCTGACTACAAGCACTACGCTTGTACCAGGAAGCCTTAATGAGAAAGCTCCGTTTTCATTGGTGACTGTCGCATTTGTTGTTCCTTTTTGAGCGACGGTAGCTCCTACCACCGGAGCATTTGCCGAATTGCGAACAGTGCCGGTAACTGTTCTTTCCTGCGCCATTGCAACGGTGCCGCATAGCAGCAGGACGATCTGTAGCAATTGTTTGATTTTTGACATAAGCAGTATTGAGTTAAAGATTAGAACTAAGGGTCTATTAAAAAAGCCTGAATAAAACGAAAGAGTATGGATTAATTAAGAATTGTCATAGAGGTTGTGACTGAATTCACCAATCTTTCTCGGCAATAAATGTTCTACTAATTTGATATATTTTTTTTAGAAAACTATCAATGCTCAATTGCATAACTATTGGTTTATAAAAAGCAAACGATTGATAAAGCCCCGCAATCGGTTGCGCTATTTTTATTCCTGTTAATCGTTTTCTAAGTTCAGCAACGCCACCACCACATAGACAAAACAAATGGCACCAAAGATGCTTTCATGTTATAATAATAAACCGCTATTATACAACAACACAAAACACAATTGTTACTGAAGCGAAGTATACAAAGAGCTTTTCAAAACCAGTGAATGCGATTGAATTTTTTATTTTACACTTAATCAAATAACCTGTTCTTTTACTTTTTCTTTTTTGGTGAACGAAGACTTACCAAAGTTATCCATCACCAATGCAGCAGCGCCGGTAAGCTCTGCCTTGCGTCCCAGAATCGAAACTTTTACATCCGTATGTTCCGACAATCGCGGAATACAATATTTATTTAACGCCTGCTGGATTGGCGCCAGCAATAATTTTCCAACCGCTGCACCTCTTCCGCTAAGTACTATCAGTTCCGGATTCACAATATGAATAAGAATCGCTATTGCCTTTCCTATTTTATATCCCATATCTGATAATAATTCTATTGCATACTGATCGCCTTTATTTGCTGCGGTCATGATCGCTTCGCTCATTTTTTCTGGATCATCTTCAAACTTTAATCCTGAGATATTTCCATTCTTTATTCCTTTTATTGCTTTGTCCGTTACTACCTTTAAAGTCGCTTCTGTTTCCAGGCAACCTCGTTTTCCGCAATCACAAAGAATATCGCTTTCAGAAATAGGTATATGACTTAATTCACCGGCATATCCTGTAAATCCTCTGAAAAGAACTCCGTTCACGATCATTCCTAACCCTATACCCCAACCGATATTTATAACCATCACTTCTTCTTTGCCTTTAGCCAATCCAAATTTTAATTCTGCCAGCGCTATCAGGCTCGAATCATTGTCTATGCTAACCGGTATATTCAATTCCCGTTCCAGGTAGCTCAGCAGGCTTTCATCTCCCGATGGCAACAGGTAAGAATAATTAATGCCTCGCCTGGTATTCGTAAACCCCGGTGTGCCTATTCCCATCCCAATAATTTTTTTCTTATCTGCTCCGGCACGCTTAATATAGCCATCAATAATCTCTACCAATTGAGAAAGAGCTTCATTATTATTTAAGAGCCTTAGCTCATGCGTTTCTACGGGTAAGACAGGATTATTAAGAATGTCAGTAATAGCGACTTTGAAGTATAACTGATCCATGGCCACAGCTACTATATATAATGTACCGCCTTGGAGAGAGTAGGTCAGGGGTTTTCTGCCGCCGCTGGATGGAGCCTGCCCGCTTTCAATAATAAGGCCAGCTTCCATCAGTTCGTTTACCGCTTTTGTTACATGGGGTACGCTTTTGTCGAGTTTGCTGCTTAGCTCGACAACGGATAAGGTTTTCTCAAAATAAAAAGTGCTTAAGACCTGTCGCTTCAGGTGGCTTTCAATCATAACTCTTTCTATTATTCTAACCGGGAAATGCAGTCGTGTTTATAAAGTCAAGCGAACTTAATTAAATTTCCAATATCCTTAAAAAAAATTTACCAACTATTTCCTGATTCCTAAATATTTCTTACCCAAGCCGGTCCTCCAACCCAAATACTGGTTTCCTTTTTTTCCACTTGCCCCGGGTAAAATCCGGGATCAATACCGTTTTAGAATTCTGGGCAATTGATTTTTCCGACAGTGGGGTAAGAGCACTCCACATAGCCGCATCGTACATGTCCATCATAAGAGGCAGCTTGTTTCGTACACAATTCACAAATTCCCGGATTATAAAGTAGTCCATGCCGCCGTGACCGGAGTTTTCGGCATCGTGTGCATGCTTTGCCCAATAAGGATGGTCATATTGCTCCTGGTATTTTTCAAATGGGTCATATTCGTGCGGCAATTTTGCCAGCTTTTGAAAATAAATTCCTTTAGCGTCTTCTGTCCACAAACCTTCGGTACCCTGTATCCGAAAACCTAAAGAATAAGGTCGGGGTGAACTCGTATCAAACGTCATCTTGATCATTTCTCCATTCACACATTTAATTAATGTTGTCACCACATCACCGCATTGAAATCTCACTTTTGCATTCTGATGACCGGCCGGCCCATTGTCAGTAATGTATTTATGTAAACCTCTTGCGGGTGAAGCCATTGATACTAATTGACTGAACTGATTGCCTCTTGTTATATTTAATATAGTAGATACAGGGCCGATACCATGAGTCGGATAGAGGTCTCCATTTCTGTGCGTATAATTTTGAGTACGCCAGCGAGCCTCGTTGATCGCTTTTTCATTAAACTCGACACCGTGACCAAACATATGCTGACCATCATTAAAAAGATATTCACGCAGGTCGTGCTGGTATCCGCATTCTGCATAATTGATATCGCCGAATAAGCCTTTTCTTACCATATTCATTACGGCCATCACATCTCTTCGGTAACAAACATTCTCCAACATCATGTAGTGACCACCTGTTCGTTCATATTCATTTACCAAATTCCATATTTCATCTATCGCTATGCCTGATATTACCTCACACCCGGTATACTTTCCTGCTTTCAGACTCGCCATAGTCATCGGGTAATGCCATTGCCAGGGCGTTGCAATTACAACACCATCTACATCATCCCGCCGAACAATCTTTTCAAAATCTCTTTCACCTGTGTAGTACGCAGGTTCTTTAGCGTTATAGTCCTTAATGGTTTGCTTTACGTTATTAATAGCGGTTGGATCTATATCGCATACAGCAATCACTTCAGTAAAGCCCTGCGACACGGCTTCTTTTAATAAATATGCGCCACGCATACCCGTACCTATAAAGGCAAGTCGTGCTTTTTTATCATCATTCCGTTTGATGGTGTGTATGTTTGGCAATAAAGTAACACCGGCCGCAATCGCTGCTGTGTTATTTATAAATTCTCTTCGCTTCATAGTGCATGTTATGGTTTGAGAAATATTTTTTTGTTACCAGCTTTTGTTCACTGATTAAGCATAGTTGCGACGCTCCGTTCATCGTTCCATTCGCTATTCAGCAATTTGCACGAGTCTTTGGTTTCGTGGTCAGACGGAGGACTCCCCCCTAGGCGGGACAAGCTCTCATACCAGGTCGCTTATGCTACAATATATTTTCAAAGCATCAGCTCTAACCGTGAAACAATGCGTGTTAATCCATCCAAATCGGCAAATCAGCGTTTCCACGCGTCATTCAAAAACCTCAACCAATTACCATGAAAAACTTTTTCCGTATCTGTCGTTGAATACCCTCTTTCTTTTAATAAACCGTTTAGTTTTTGCAAATCAGCAATCGTATCGATATCATATGGTGATTGCTCTGTGCCAAACATTCCATCGAGGTCACTGCCGATGGCAATATGATTACTATTTCCGGCCAGCTGACAAATATGATCATAATGATCAATCAGTCTTTCCAGTTTTACATCTTCTTTTTTCGGATCTGATTTTCCTTTTATCCAATCGTTCTTCAGCATCCATGCATCAAGCACTCCACCAATTACTGCATTTCGTTGAATCAAAATTTTTATCTGCTCATCCGTTAGTTGCCGTTGATAGCTAACCAATGAACGGCAATTATGATGACTCGCCCATACGGGTCCGTGATATAAATCCACTGCCTGAATAAATGCTTCATCCGTAAGGTGAGTAATGTCGAGAATCATATTTAATGATTCCATTTCTTTCAATAGTTCGACACCTTTACTCGTCAGCGGACCGCTTTCTCCTGTTCCCGGCGAATAACGTCCCGGTCCATAATGCGCCGGACCTATCGCCCGCAATCCATAGCTGTACGCCGTTTCGAGATATGAAAGATTAACCAATGAATCCGCACCTTCAAGGCTTAATATAAAACCAACCGGTTTTTTTTCGTTGGGAACTGATTCATCATTCCACAATTCAATATGCTTGTTTAAATCGGCAAGATTTTTTATTTGCTTCATCTCACCTTCCCTTTCCATCGCAGCATACCATGCAAGTTGTCCTTGCGTTTGTGCCCATGCCTGTTCCGGTGAGTTCCATCCTGGTAACGCGCTACCGGGCGCCACATATCTTGCAATCTGCGTAGCCACAACCAACCCAATCTTTCCTTTTCTTAATTCCGGGAATGCCACCATTCCTTTACCCCGGTCGGGCTTATCGTCCATCTCTTTCTCCCGCTGCCTGATTTCATGAACCGATTTTTTCAGGTCCCTGTTCCACTCCAGCGCATTCATCGAGAGATCAAGATGTGCATCTATAATAAACATCTATGCAGGATTTGATTTCGCTTCGCGGGCCTTTAATTTTTTTTTCACCACATCGGCAGGATATTTTAACGCCAGTCTCCTGATTTCATAACTGAACTCCATAAATGTTTCTTCCCAAAGCTTTGCTTCCTCTTCGGTATAATCATAAAAACCTTTTGCATTCAAAACGCCTTTGCCGCCGGCTTTTACAATATCATCAATCAGCTTCGGCATTGTCGTTTGATTATTGAGCGTAGGAAATAAATCTTTCATTACGGTATGATACGCGGGAACACCCGTAAGATCCATCCAGCGGAATACGCCGACTAACGTCATCCAGTAACCGGCGTTATTGCGGCAGGCCCTGTCCACATCTTCGATGGAGGCGTATCCATTTTCTACGAGATAAAAAGCTTCCCTGTACATGGCATACATCAACCGGTTGGTGATGAAACCTCTTATGTCTTTTCTTACTAAAGTTGGTTCTTTGCCCCAATTGTGTGATAACTCATAAAGTGCTTCACCCAACTTTACATCACTTTGTTCTCCGCAGATCACTTCAAGAAATCTCGATGTATGCGAAGGTTCGGCCCAATGCAATCCAAAAAAACGTTGCGGATATGTCGTTTGCTGCTGCAGAATGCTTATCGGAATAGCAGATGTATTGCTGACGAGCAAAGCATCTGGAAAAATTACATTTTCAATTTTGTTGTAAACAGATTTTTTTATATCAAGATTCTCTATGGTACACTCTATTACAAGTGCCGCATCATGCAGCAATCCGTAATCTTCGGTAATTGTAAGTTTTGACAAAAAGTCTTTGGGATCTTTTTTCACGAGCCCTTCTTCTTTTGAACGCACGAGATGCTCCGTTATTCTTTTCTCTGCATGCTTTAGATCGTCTGGTATTGGTGCCACTGCAATTACTTTATGACCAGCCATCAATAGACAGGTGCAAATGCTGCAACCCATCATGCCCAATCCAACTACACCGACAGTTATTTCTTCAGGAGTTTTATCGTTTATATTCATTGAATTCTTTTTTTAGTTGAATCTTGTTAAAAGTTAAAAATTAAAAGTTGAAACTTGAAGGTTGAAAGTTGAGCGTCCTATAATAAAACATTTCCCTATCATAATAAAACTTGCTGCTGTAAGAACCTTCAACTTTAAACCTTCAACCTAATAGGTTGCCCTTCCACCTGAAAGGTCAAACGTGAACCCGGTTGTGAAACTGTTTTCCTCCGATACAATAAAGGCTGCTATGTCTGCAAATTCTTCGAGTGTGCCACACCGTTTCATGGGTATTTTATCAGTCATATATTTCACCTGCTCTTCCGGCATGGCTTCTACCAATGCCGTGCGGATAACTGCAGGTGCGAGTGCATTTACAGTAATACCGGTTTCCGCGTATTCCTTTCCCTGCACTTTGGTCATGGCAATAACGGCGGCTTTTGAAACAGAATAAGCGATCATTCCAGCATTGCCTTCTTTACCGGCTATTGAAGCAATATGAAGAATGCGGCCGTAATTTTTTTTAAGCATAAATGGCAGCACATACTTTGATGTAAAAAAGCTGCCCATAAAATTTACATCCATTACCTGTTGAAGATTTTTTGTGTCTGCGTCATGAGATTTAATATTTGTTTTACCGGTAATGCCCGCACTGTTAATCAAAATATCTATTGAACCAAACCGGTCAATGACTTTATCAACTGTTTGCCTCACTGCTTCTTCTTTGGTAATATCAATGCTGTAGATTTCATTTTCATATTTCAGCTGCGGTTGTACTCTCAGCAGATCATTTTCATTTTTATCCAGCAAAGCAAGTTTTGCACCCAATTGTGAAAGTTTTTTTGTTATGGCCAGCCCTAACCCGGATGCCGCACCTGTAATAACAGCTACTTTATTTGTAAAATCCATTGCTTTTTTTTCCGCAGTTAATTTATATGTAAGTTAATAAGGACAATCATTTCTTTCTTCAGCAACCGGTTGTTGAAAGTAAAAATTGAACAACCGGTTGTGTGATTGGGGAGCTGCCCGAATTTGTTTTTGAACCACAATAGAAACATAGAACACATAGAGGTACTAATGATTGATATGTCGTAATTAGTAGCAGATAGTTAATTCTATGTTTCCTAAATGTCTACTTGGTTCAATCGAAACCATTAACCTCTGATTTTGTACCTTACTCCATCGAAACACACTATATGGGATCGGGAAAAGCAACGATAGCTGATATTGCTAAAGCGCTGAATATTTCAAAGTCTACGGTATCGAGAGCATTGAGTGATCACCGGAGTATCGGCTTGCGTACGAAGATGCGTGTAAAGCAACTGGCGGGTGAATTGAATTATGAACCGGACCAGACTGCGATATTTTTTAAACAACGAAAAACTTTTTTGATCGGCGTTATACTTCCATCACTGTCCATTGGTTTTTTTTCTTCTATTGTCAGCGGTATTGAAGATATAGCTTATCAGAAGAATTATACTTTGCTGTTGGGTCAATCGAGAGATGATGAGGATAGAGAAAAAAAGATCGCTGAAACCATGAAGAATCATCGGGTGGATGGAATGCTTATCTCCATTGCAAAAAATACGTCTGATTATTCGCATTTTGAGATGCTGAAGAAAAATAAAATCCCGGTTGTGTTTTTTGATCGGATACCTCAAATGCAGGATATACATTTCATAGCAAGCAAACTGGAGTCGGGTATGACCGAGGCGGTCAATTTTCTGGTGAAGAAAAAGCACCGGAACATCGCACTCATCAATGGGCCGGAAAAACTGCCGGCGAGTAAAGAAAGATATGATGCGTATATCAAGGCGCTGGTAAAAAATAAAATAAAGATTGATTTAAGAGGCGTTGTATCCTCCGATCTCACGGTGGATGGAAACAATGAAGCGATGAAAAAGATACTGGCTCTTCGCAGAAGACCGACCGCTATTATAGCATTCAATGATTATGTGGCCATGGATGCGATACACTATGCACGAAGACAAAAAATCAGGATCAATAAAGATATCAGCTTTGTCAGTTTTGCCAACGAAGCTATTTGCGATTATATGGATCATCCACCACTGGCTTCTATAGAGCAGTTTCCCTATCAGCAGGGCGAAAAGGCGACTGAAACACTTTTGGAATTGATGGAAAAAGGAGGCAGTGATAAAAATGAATCGTATCATAACATTTTGTTGCCATCGCAGTTAGTGGTGAGGATTACCAAGTAAGTAAGGTTAACAAATAGCTCTCACGTTGTTTCTTACTTTACACTGAAAGGGTTACATTTGCAGCCCTAAATATTTCGGTTTTATTGGCTCAAATATCTCGGGACGTAGCGCAGCCCGGTAGCGCACTTGCATGGGGTGCAAGGGGTCGCTAGTTCGAATCTAGTCGTCCCGACATTTTAAATTAGCCTTGGAACTACTTGTTTAGATGTGTTTCAGGGCTTTTTTATGGCCTCATTTTTTTCAATGACCTAATTCGCATCTGGCTCGTTAAAACCCCAATTTGGGTCACGAATGGGTCACAAATTAAAAGCTCCGAAGGGAGAAATCAGCGTCACCAATTCCAAAGGAAGAATCAGGTTAAGATGGAGGCATTCAGGAGAAAGATATTCGCTAAACCTACCATTTGCATTTCAGCCAGAAAATATTCATTATGCCTCAGTTAAAGTAGCTGAAATTAAGCTAGACATTCTTAAAGGCTGCTTTGATGTTACCTTAAAAAAATACGAGTTCCCAACCAGCCTAAAACCAGTTAAAGCCAAACCCAAACAAGCTGAACCTGTAGCACTAATTGAAAAGGTTCTCTTTCTTCATGAATTGGCTGCAAAGTTTAATGATTGGGGTAAGAATATCCGGAATATAGATGTTGATAATGCAATAGACTATCTATATATCAGAAAATGGCTGGAAAAATGTACAAATGTCCCCACTGATTCTATTGCTGAAAAGCTTAATAGTGAAAATTGGGCAGTTACTACATATAATAGAAGGCTATCTTACCTTGATACTTTTTTTGTTTGGTTGCTTGAAACTGGTACACTAGACAAAAACTATTTAAAAGGTGTCTGCAAAAAAAGAGAGAAGAGTAAGAAGAAATGTCTAAGACGAAAGCCACTTGAAGAAAATGAAATCATTTCACTGCTAGAAGCTGTAAAAAATAATACCATTGTTCAAAGACTGCAAGATTCAAGCATTCTCATTATTATCCGTTCCTTGCTTTTATCTTCCATACAGGCGTAAGAAATGCAGAAGCCATAGGGTTAAAGGTTAGGCATATTGACTTTGTAAATGGACAGGTAGAAATATCAGAAACTTTTGCACGTACAGTGAAAGGCTCTAATCATGCAGCAAGAAAAGAGAAGGGAACTAAGATGGAAAACGTAAGGTATTTGCCATTATCCAATGAATTGATAGCTATTCTTAAACCACAAATACAGGATAAAAATCCGGATGAATTTGTATTCAACTCACCTAGGGGATTATCAATAGATGATAGGATGTTGGAAAGAAGAATTCTCAAACCAGTAATGATAAATCTTGGATTTGGAGATAGAGATTTGTATGCAGCTAGGCATTCATTTGGTACTAGAGCAGTTCAGCAAGGTATGGCTTTAACTGATGTTGCTTATTTAATGGGTCATTCTACAGTTGAAACAGCTATGCGTAATTATGTAAGTGTAACAAGACCTTCAAAAGTATTACCTTCTATTAGCAAAGAGCTAAAATGATATGAGAATACTTATTAATTTAGGTGCAGAAATAGACAATGATATTTTTGTACCTAAATTTTTTTCAATACATGAACCACCCTTTACAAAATTACAGGGCAATAGCAAAAGCCAGTTATATAGCTAATTTAGAAGATAGATTTTTTACAGAATACTATAACTATCTACTAGGTGGCCTTCATGTTGAGAAGGATGAGGAAAATAGCCTGTTAAGAGTTAGCGGATTTGATTTATATAATAGAGGATTTCAGAGTAATAAAACACTTAGCTCATATCTTATTGATGAGTATAACAAATTGGAAGAAGAAGCACAAACAATAATTGATGAAAATGTTTTGTCGCTTTTAGATGAAAACAAACAAGGCGAACTTATTAAAAATATAAGAACCGAATTACAAGTATTATACGACAATATTAAAGAAGTAAAATTAGAAACGAAGCATGAGGTTTACAGGCCGATACTATTGAACCAAGTAGACTCTTTTAATAAACTTCTATATGCCTTATACCAATCCAAGAAGCGAAATGCAAACAGTTCTGCTCCAAAAATTCAATGGTTAGAAGCAACAAATATTTTAACTACTCTTTTTTATGAATTGTTGAACGGACAAAAAAAAACCCGGAAAGGAGCTACTAATACAAAGCCATTCATTAAAGCAAAGGTCACTGATATAGAAAGGTTGCTAATTGATAATTTCCTTGATTCCGATGGCAAGTCACTTTCACCAGGAACTATCAAGACTTATCTCAACAATTCAAGACCAGAAACAAGGGTAAGTGAAGGTGGAAGAATAGAGTTAGACTTTTAGTCAATTCTCGGGCCATTTTAAGCGAAAATTAATTCTCTTATTTACATAATTAGGATAACACTAGGATGGTATTGGGATTGATACCCCGCTAGCTACTAGCTATTCTTGTGCTATGATATCAAACATTATAGCACGACTCAAAAACAAGTCACCTCCTCAAAAAAATTAGTGAAACTCATTCATTTAATCCTTTGGTGAATGCCAAATAAGTTTAAGAGGAATTTTAAAACTGTTCAGTCAGTAAAATATATAGATATATGTTGACCGAACAAGAAATATTTATCTAATGAACAATAATGTAATGACGAATACACCGCCAGTGGTTAAGAAGAAATACTCTTACCTGTATACAGGAACAGAAATTTTGGGTATGCAATTAAACTCAGTTCCCTTTTTGTGGAAGCCTTTTATAAATAGTCAGGGACTATCAGCACTCGTCGGAAGTAGCGATGTTGGTAAAAGTTCTTTTCTGAGACAGTTGGCAATTGCAATTGTATTAAAGAAAACACAATTTCTCGGCTATGATTTAAATGTAAGACATGGTAGGGTTATCTATTTTTCAACGGAGGACAATCAGGTGTCAATAAATAATCTTTTAAAGAAGCAAATTGATTCAAGTATCAATCCTTTGCAATTAGAAGGTTTGAACTACATTTTTAATGCAGACGATCCCCTTAAAGTTATCGAAGAACAGTTAAGAGATAAGCCAACTGATCTATTAATAATTGATGCTTACTCTGACATTTTTACAGGAAGTAGTAATGATATAGGTCAAGTGAGAAGGTTCTTAAACAAGTTTGAGAAACTTGCACAAGATTATGATTGCGCAGTTAATTTTCTTCATCATACTGGAAAAAGAACTGAATTAGGTGCAGCAAGTAAAAATAATATTATTGGCTCTCAGGGATTTGAAGCCAAAATGAGGTTAATAATGGATTTAAGAAAACAGGATGGCACTTTAAACAGACTTTTTCAAATTACAAAAGGTAATTATTTGCCAGAATCAGCAAAGAATAAGGCAATTGTTTTGACTTTCAATGCCAAACAAGAATTTGAAAATTCTGGTCAGACTATTGATAAGTCGGGCGCATCAAATAAAATAAAGTATGATGCAAAGACAAAAAGCACAATAATGACAGAGGTTGAAAAACTTTTGATAAAGGATTTGTCTATTGACAAAATTCGGGAGGAACTTGAAAAATTGGGCTTTAAAGATGTTCCATCAAAAGGAACGCTTTCTTCATGGATCAATGAACAGAAAAGCAGTCAAGATGAGGGCAAAGAAATTGTTGGTTAGAAATTGAATCGGATTGCGTTCATTCAGTCAAACACCTAATAAATAAAGATGTCTGAACAAATCAAGGCTGGAATTCCAGCCTTTTTGTTTCCGTAAAGTTTGGGCTTCATCGGGAAAAGGTTGAACAAGTTGTGGAAGCGATTAGCTGTGACCAGAAAAGTTTACCCTTTTTTTAATTATACCTAAGTGGCTGATTATCCATCATATATATTTATTTTTGAAATTCAAATTATGTTGATATGATGTAATAATAAATAAGGCAAAGAATTAGAACTTTATCAGAGAACACCAACTGGACGAATATTAGAAGGGATGGACATAAATAATCCTGTATACATTTAAACAAGAGACAAGTTGTTAAATGCAATAAATCATTAAAATGAAAGAGTTAATCATAACCATAATTTTGACTAAATTCTATCAACTACCTATTAAGGAAATGATAGAATAGCTCTATAAATTATTTATGCCAAGAGATACGCTATTCATAGGACATGCAAACCCAGAGGATAATGATTTCACACTCTGGTTACAAGCCAAATTGATTAATGAGGGCTATAAGGTAGAATGTGATTTGTCTTTCTTGATTGGGGGTGAAGAAGATTATTGGAAGAACCTACAAGACCTTTTGGAAAACAATTCTATCAAATACTTGCTTGTTTTATCAAATACAACGTTTACAAAACAGGGAGTTATTGATGAATGGGAGCAGGTTAAAGTTATTGGACGAAAACATAGAATTAAGGATTTTATTTATATTCTTAAAACCGATGATGTTCCATTTGATGTTAGAATCGGTGTGCCTACAAAGAACCATTTTCGATTTGATAATTCTTGGGCTTATGGATTGAAAAAATTGTTCATAAAACTGCATAATGATTCTGTGCCAAAGGCTAGTAAGGCGCCTTTATCTGTTGAGGCATGGAGCAAGAATCGTTACTCAACAAATCAGGGTGTTTTAGAAAAAAGAGAGACCTACTATTCAAATTGGTTAGACATAAAGACACTTCCGGAAAAGCTATATTTTTTTAAATATTATAACTCATTACAAGCAGAAACTGTGGAGAAAGGTATCAGTAAGTTTCCTGTGGTTCGTCATGATAACTATATAATTACATTTTCAGAAAATATACAGTCAAATTTTGAAGGTCTTGATTTTGAGATTAGCTTCATAGAAAGAATTGAAATGTTAACTAAATATGCTTTTCAAAAATATGATTCTGAAAAGTTTCCAAGCTATGACGATTTAAAAAGGTTTTTGGTTCGATTACTTAAAGCTGCTTGGAACAATTATTTGATCAAAAGAGGCTTGCACCAATATGAATTTTCACAAAACACAAGAGGGTTTTATTATCTGATTAACCAATTGGAAAAAGACAAGGTTTATTTCAATTATAATGGAAAATCCACATACAAGCAATTAGTTGGGGACTTTTACGAGGCAACTTGGCATTATTGTTTAAGTGCAACTGTATTGCTAAGACCAATCTTTTGCTTGAGTCTCAGAGCTCACATGCTTTTTTCAGAAGACGGGCTATCAATATGGGGTAACAAAAATAAAATTCATAGGGCAAGGCGAACAAAAGGAAAATCCTTTTATAACAAAGAATGGCGTTCATTAATGTTGGGCTTTTTAGCAAGCCTTTCTGATGATAAGAACCAGATTTCTATCCCTATTTCTGAAACACAGGTGTTAAGTCTTTCTATCACACCAATTAAGTTTTATTGTGATTTTGGATATGAAGAACCTAAAACGGATGGAAGAATTATTCCTATTGATTATTTCGATGAAACTATTGATGAAGATAATTTTGACGATTTTGGTGATTCCGATTTAACTGAAGAAGAAAATGGAACTGTATAAATTTCATGAACCAAGATTAAAATTTGCTTATGGGCAAATGGCAAATGATCCACGGGATGGCTTAACATTATTTGGGCCATTTGATAAAGGTCAGGTGGATAATTTTTCTGTTGGGATAGTTGGAACAAAAGAAGGAATTAGAAGAACAAAAGACTGGTTAAAGCGACTTAATAAACCGATTTATCATACTACCTCTGATATTGCAAAGCCATTTTTCCCAGGTTTCGAGGAGGTTTTTGGGGTCCAAATGAACATGAATGTAGTTCCCACAATTGAAGTTGATCCGGAAGCTCTCTCTACTTTGTATAGGTATGATGATAACCATGTTAGAGTAAGTGAAATAGTTAACCTTTATATTGAACCGTTAATTGAATACATTAAAGAGGGCGAAAAAATTCCGAAACTTTGGTTCATCACTGTTCCAGATATGGTTTATGCATTATGCCGCCCTAAAAGTACCGTGCCAAAAGCTGGCGCAATTTCAGTAGGAATAAAGGATGTTTATTCTCGAAAGAATGTAGGTTTATTTGAAGACGAGTTAATTAAAAGATGGAGAGAGGCATATTATTATGAAAACCATTTTCACAATCAGTTAAAGATCAAACTTCTCAAACACAGAATACTTACTCAAATAATTAAGGAAGGGACAGTTGCTTATCAAGAATATACTAATCTCAGCGATATAAAAAAGAAGCAAAAAAGGGAATATGAAACTGCTGTTGCATGGAATCTGGCTACATCAATTTACTATAAAATAGGAGGCTTACCTTGGAAGCTAGGGGATATCAGAAGAGGTGTTTGTTATATTGGCTTGACTTTTAAACGGGACGAAACACACTCTGATACACGGTATGCATGTTGTGCTGCTCAAATGTTTTTGGATTCAGGAGATGGTATTGTTTTTAGAGGAAGGGTTGGGCCATATTATAACCCAGACACGAAAGAATATCACTTAACGAAAGACAGTGCAAAAGAGTTAGTAAGTAAAGCGGTTGAATCTTTCAAAAAGGAGAACAAAAGCGAGCTACCAAATGAAATATTTATTCATGGTAAAACATATTTCAATGACGAAGAGTGGGAGGGATTCAAAGAGGCCGTGAGAGATACTATAAAACTAAATGGCATTCGTATAAGACATGAAAAGATTTTTAAGTTATTTAGGTCAGAAAACTATCCTGTTTTAAGGGGAATTGCCTATATACAGGGTGAGAAATTTGCATTCCTTTGGACAAAAGGATTTATACCAAGGATTCAATCTATATTAGGTTTGGAAACGCCGAATCCTCTAAGCATACAAGTAGTTAGAGGCAATCCAGATATTAAAGACGTTTGCCGTGATATAATGGCATTAACTAAACTTAACTACAACGCTTGTATTTTCTGCGATGGGAGTCCTGTGACTTTAAAATTTGCTGACACAATCGGCGAAATTTTAACAGCAGGGCCAAATGAAAATTTAGAAATATTGCCTTTTATGTACTATATCTAAATCAATATCTCTCTAATATATAATAAAGTCAGTTAGGCTATGGAAAAATTATATATCATTGGTAATGGGTTTGATTTATGCCACAAATTGCCCACCAGCTATAATGACTTTCATAAGTATATAATAGCAAGTCGTAATGACATGGAGGATATATTTGAAGAGTATTTCAATTTTAAGAAAGATGGTAATTCACTTTGGGAAAACTTTGAGGAAGATTTGGGAACATTTGAATGGAAATCCTTTTTTGACAACAATTGCCAAGTAGACTTAACAGAACATAATTTTAAAATTAGTGCTACTTACAGCCTCGAAGATGACTTGAACGAGCAATCAGAACAATTAAAGATTGATATTAGCAGTGTCTTCGAAAATTGGCTTGAAAGTGTTGATATTTCTCGAATTCAAAAAAGAGTGGTGTTGCCAGAAGACGCCTTTTTTATAAGTTTCAATTACACATTAACTTTGGAAAGAGTTTATGGGATTCAGCAAAATAAAATTTTACATATTCATGGAGACATAGTTAATAATCCAGGAGAATTAATATTTGGACATAATAAAACGTTGGAAGAAATTCCAGAATTAGATGAAAATGGAAATAGCAATAGGACAATATTTACTGACTCCGAAAATGCAGCAAAAAGTTTATTGTACGATTTTCTAAAGCCAGTGACAAATATTATAGAATACAATAAAAAAACTTTCGAGTTAATGGACAATGTTAAAGAGATTTATGTTTTAGGACATTCATTAAATCAGATTGACATTCCCTATTTTAAGGAAATAGCGGAAAAAGTGCCGAAAGCTAAATGGAATGTAAGCTTTTACGATCCTGCGGAAAAGGGAAAGCACTTATTTGCTCTTAATCAAATTGGGGCTGCACGTGAATGTATCCGGTTGTTTCATATTAGCGAAATCATAAGTGAGAAATACTGACATTGAGATTTTGAAGTTATTCTTAAAACTCGTAAGTGATTATTGTCAAGGCAATCGACATCTTGGACTAAGAGTTTACTATTAAAAATAAAGTCTCCAGTCAGGTTTTTTATTAATGGCATCTTATATTTTCTAAGTATATATACTTTTCTAATACCTTTTTCGTTTACATGGTTAAACCTAAAACCCAATCCATGAAAAAGAGCCTCATTTCAAGCTCTCCTTGATTGTATTCGGATAAATTTTAGACTATTTCCTAAATAATTTTTTAAGTAGTCCGTATACAAATTTAACATACACTTTCTATAATTGGATTAGACGATACTGCCATACTTAAACATCTATGGATAGAACAATTTGCCCAAACTGTCATAACCCCAAAAAACCTTGGTTTCACTTATGTTGGGAATGTTCAGAACAAGAAAAACAAAGGCCAAAATGTGAGGTATGTAATGTTGACGTTCAAGAGGGACATACATTGTGCAAGGCACACTGGCTCGAAAGGAATGAAGACAAGAAAAAGATTGCGAATATTGAGTATGTAAAGACAAAAAAGGAAACAGAGTTCAAAGAAAAATTTGAAGGAAAATATTATTTCAATTCCCAAAAAGTCAAATCAAAAAGTGAACTGCTCATCTGCTATTTTCTTACAGCCAACGGCCTGCAATTTCAATATGAGCCATTAATGACTTTATCAAAAGAAATAAGACCTGATTTTGCAATTGATGATCTCAAAGGTAATATGATTATTATTGAGCATTTTGGCCTTGAAGACAAAGAATATCTTAGGAAAAGGGCAGAAAAGGAAATAGAATTTAAAAAGCTTTGTTCCGAAGATAAATCATTTTTCTTTATTTCCACAGATGAGGAAGACATTTATAACCTTAAGGATAAGTTGGGCAAGAAACTCAATGCTACTCCAGTTAAAAGAGCGATTTGGAGATAGAACATTTTATAGTTTTCTACGAATATTATTCTTGAATAAAATCTGTTAAAACTTCCTATTTAAAATAAGATTACTCAAAATGGATGAAATAAAGTTTTTACAAGGGTTAACAGACCTTGTTTCCGAAACAAAGGAACAGGAAAAAAAGATTGAGTTCATTAAAAATAAGATTTCAGAGTTTTTCAACATGAAAAACGTTCATTTTTTGTTTGGTTCTGGGACTAGTAGTGGAGCTATTCCGATCATGAAAGAATTATTCAAGAAAGTTAAAGAAAATGTCCATCACCTTACTGCAGAAATTGTTTCAATTTTTGATAATGTTAAACTTAAAACTGATAACGATTTCGAAGAGCTCTTAGGCATTCTTTATTCACAGAGAATATTCTTGAAAAATCAGAAGGTTTCAGACGTAAAAGCTATTGAAAATTGTAGCAAATTAATTTCCGAAATAGAGAAAACTATTTTTGAAGAAGTTAATGTGGCAATGAATAGTAAAGAAGGAAAAGAAGCTTTAGATATATATAAAAGATTCTATCAAAAAGTATCGTTACGAAATAAAGACTTGGCGAGGATAAATGTTTTTACAACAAATAACGACCTGTTTAACGAAAACTCTTTGGATAGTATAAATGTTAATTATATCAATGGATTCAATGGTGGCATAAAAAAATATTTTAATCCGGCGTTTTTCAACTATTCGTTTTCAAAGAGAATGGATACAAGTATAGATAAGTACGAACCTGTGGAAAATATGATTTATCTATATAAACTTCATGGGTCTATCAATTGGATAGAGGATGACAGTAATACGAATGCATTCTTTAACATCAGTGAGATTACTTCCGAAAAAGAAATACAATATACTGAGGATGCGAATATTCTTATTTATCCAAACCCTATTAAGCAGGATAAAAGCTTGGGTAGCCCATATGCAGAATTATTTAGAGAATTTCAAAAGAAATTATTAGATGCCAATAGTGTGTTATTTATTATTGGCTATGGTTTTAATGATTCACATGTAAATAATATAATTTATCAGGCACTGGCAACAAATTCTTCAATGAATGTGGTGATTTTTAAAGCTCCAGAAGATAAAATCAAAATTTTGAAAATAGACGATAGTAGAATCTTTAAGATTTGGGGGGAATTCGACGACAAAGGGAAAAAGAAAAAAATACATTATTTCGATCCTATTGTTGATAGATTAATTCCCGATGTGAACCAGTTTAAATCAACGACTGACATCCTTCTAAAGTTTATAGAGACTTATAAAAGTTCTGTTAAATGAAAATTGGAAAAATCATTTCAGTAGAATTTGACAAATTCAGAGTTAAGCTTTTTCACACAACTAAAACTTCTACCGTAAGCATAGAGGGAAAAGTTTATTACTATGGAAATATCGGTAGTTTTTTGAAAGTTGAAAATTCAATAGGGGATACAGTGGTCTGTGAGGTAGTAGCTGTTTTAGATAATAGTTTAGAGTCTAAGCCTTATACGGATTTTAATTTAGATAGTTCTAGGGAATTAATAATTAAGCCTATTGGGACATTAAAAAAGACGAGGAAATTTATGATGGGGATTGGGATATTTCCATCTATTTATAGTGATGTTTACATAGTAACTGAGAATGATATACAAGATATTTTAGAAACCAAGGATGATACTGAATCCCCCAATAACAAAATTCATAATGAGATTTTGATGGGGCAAAGTAAAAATCTCATTAACTACAGTGTGAAAATAAATATTAATAGACTTTTTAATATTCACTCTGCCGTAATTGGTAACACTGGTAGTGGTAAATCAAATACCATTTCTCATATTTTACAGGAAATACTACGGAAGAAAGATAACGTTGGAAAAGGTATAAAGATTATTCTTTTTGATGTAAATGGTGAATATAAAAAAGCATTTGAGAAGGAGAGCACGAAGTATGTTGAAGTGGTTTTTTATAAACCGTCTAAAGCCAATGGGTTTAAAGAGTTTGCATTGCCATATTATTTGATGAACTTGGATGAATGGTCTGCATTTCTTCTCGCAACTGACAGAACCCAAAAACCATTTTGGGATAAAGTTCTCCAGGAGTGCTATAAATTTTATAAGATAAAAACAGGAACTAAAGCTGAAAGGGAGACTTTTATTAATTATTTTAGATTCAAGCTATACACGATCTTAAATTTCATTTTTAGTAGAGTTGATAGTGATACTGCAAATGTCACTGCTGCTGCTAGCGCTTTACGAAAAATCAAAGACGTGATCTCTAGCAAAAATTTTACTCATTCAAAGGAATTGGAGGAATTTAAAAAAGAAATCGATACTATACTTAAACATTGTGTTTTAAGTTATGGCGTAAAAGACTCTCAGTTACTGAGTGTAATTAATGCGCTTAGCGAAAAAATTGATTATGATTTGGCTTTTAATATTCAGGAGCTAAAGCTTAAGCATGGGAATTATTATGATTATAAATTTTTGACAATAGCTTCTGAAATGATTCTTTTGGAGGAAAGCGCAAAAGGTAATTCTAGAATAAGCGAGAATACTTCTACAATGCTAAGTCGATTAGATTATTTTTTAAATAATTCTGATTGTTCTTTTATGAAAAATGAGGAGATAACCTTTGCCTCTGAGGATGACTACTTAGAAAAAGTATTTCATATAAAGAAAAATGTCAAAAAGAACCAACTTATTCTCATTGATTCTAGTGAGGTCAATAGAGATATTTTGGAATTATTGACAAGCGTAGTCAATAGGTTAGTTTTTGATTATAGGAAGAAAAAGTTGGGAGAGGAGAGAAAGAAGCAACCTGTTCATATTGTGTTAGACGAAGCTCATAGATATATAAAAAGGGATGAAGAATATCTTATTAAGGAGAATATTTTCGAGAAAATAGCGAGGGAGGGACGTAAGTTTAGTATGTATCTTTTAATTTCATCTCAGCGACCTTCAGAATTGTCACAAACAGTTTTATCTCAGTGCGGTAATTATATCATCCACAGGATTCAAAATGAAGTGGACATGAATTACATTTATTCTGTATTGCCTTATTTTTCCAGCGATTATATTTCAAAGATAAAACAAGCTGTCCCTGGCGAAGCTCTTATATTTGGCAACTGTGTTCCAATGCCTTTAAATATCAAAATACAACAGGCTAACCCAGAGCCAAATAGTGATAACTGCGTTATAAACCAAGAGTGGTTTGGCTAGTTTCAGTGGCTGTGCGATTAAAATTCAAGGTAGTATTAAGAATTTTCCAATATGGATAACACGATTTTATTTGGCAATGGAATTAATAGACTTTCAGCTGTGAATATTTCTTGGGGTGAGTTACTAGACATTATTAAAGATTCTAGGAAATTTAAAGATGATTCTTTGCCTAATACGATGATTTATGAAAGAGTAATATTGGAAAGACCTAGCATTTTTAAGGATGTACTCTAAGACGAGTTTGCAGTTAAGCTAAGAATTGCTGAGATAATGACAACAATTGCACCTCATGAAATTTATGTTGATCTATTCAAAATTAATGCAAAAAATTATTTGACTACCAATTATGATTATGCATTTAAAGATTCAATAGTTTATGCTGAACAAGTTAGGCAGCCGATTGAAGAACATAGCTCTGAAGATGTTTATAGTTTGAGAAGACTGAAAGAGATTTATACGAATAATGGGGTACTAAAGAATTTTTGGCAAATTCACGTGAAATAGCGAAGCCAGCTACAATGATGTTGGGGTTAGATCATTATTGTGGATCAATTGGCAAAATCGACAGCTATATTAAGGGAAGATATAAATATAGCTACGACGGGAGGACTATAGAAGAATCTTCAATAGAAGAAAAATTCGAGAAAAATTCTTTTACGCATCCTCTTGGGTGGAACTGTTTTTTAATTCGAATATTCATATCATCGGGTTTTCACTAGACTATTCCGAAATTGATTTGTGGTGGATTATTAATAAGAGGGCTAGAATGATGAAAAGTATCGGCCTCCATGAGCATATAAAGAATAGAATTATTTTCTATTGTAATTATATTGACGAGCAGAAAAAAGGGGTTTTAGAGAAGATGAACGTGCAAGTACGCTTAATTGATCTTCGTGACGTCGACAATGATTACTTTAAATACTATAAAGAATTAATTAAAATGTTGAAGCGTGATTTTTAATTTATTGGTATAAGAACGATTATTCAATATGGAAATTGACAACCTTAAAACTTACGACGAAGTAATAGCTTATTTGAATCGGCAGAAAGGCAGAAAAAAGCACTTGTTGTTTGGTAATGGTTTCAGCATGGCCTACGATAAGAATATTTTCTCCTATAACGCATTGAGCAATTTTATAGAAACGACAGGTGACCCTCTAATACAAAAGTTATTTGAGAAATTGAATACTAAAAATTTTGAATTAATTATGCAGCAGTTGGATAACTTCTGCGAAATAGCTGAAATATTTAGCGAAGACAAGGCATTAGAGCCGAAAATTAGGGATGCCATTGAAAAGCTTAAAAATAGTTTGATTGACGCAGTAAAGGAACTTCATCCTGAACACGTCTATAAGGTTCCGGAAGAAAAGAGTCGAGCTTGTATCAAGTTTTTACAGGAGTACCTAGATACTAATGGATATATTTTCTCGACTAATTATGACTTATTGCTTTATTGGGTTTTAATGCGAAATTCTACAGAAAAAGCAATAGACGGGTTTGGACGTGATTTAGAAACAGATCTTGATAGCGAACATTATATTGAACCCAGTGAATTGGAGTATTCGGAGTTGAGATGGGGTAAACACAAAAAAAATCAAACAATACATTATTTGCATGGAACATTGCCAATTTTTGACAATGGAGTTGACATTGTTAAAGTTCAATATGACACACAACATTATTTGCTTCAAAACGTAAAAGAAAGAATTGATAAAAAGGAATATCCAATTTTTGTGACAGCTGGAAATGGGAAAGAGAAGCTTATGCATATAATGCACAATAAGTATTTAGCTTTTTGCTTCGAAAGACTTTGTGATATCGAGGGCTCATTGGTTACATTTGGTTTTAATTTTGGAGAGTATGACACTCACATTATTGATGCGATTAATAGTGCTGCTAAAAAGAAACCGCCTAACAAACTTTGGAGTGTCTACATAGGTGTTTATTCCGATGAAGCTTTGAATCATATTTTTGAAATTAAACACAAGTTTAAATGTAAAGTAACACCGTATAATGCAAGGACTGCAAATGTTTGGGGACCTTAATTGGACTATGACTTTGGATTTTCTGTATTACGACAGTCGAATATTATTTCAGAATTTTGATGCTTAATTCGATTGTTGCCTCAATCGATAGTTAGCATCGCCTTTGAAAATTAGACTTTAGGTGACATGGATAAAAGTAAGACTATAGAAATATTAGAAGCATTAGCATCAGGTTGTTCTCCCACGACAGGAGAAATGGTTGGCAATGAGAGCATATTGAATGAACGTGATGTAATTAGAGCATTGCAGATTGCTATTGACGAATTGAAAAAAATGGACTCAATAAATGCGATAAGTAATAGGCAGAAGAAAAGACTCTCCAGAGAAATTGATTTCTTCCAGAAAGAGAAGTTTAACAAGATGACAGAGGGGGCTATCAATCAAATAAAACAACAGGTAAAAGAGTTGGGAATGACAAAATTGGAAAATCTTTCAGAGTATGTTAAAAATGAAAGAGTAAATCACCCAAGAGCTTATGAACCTTGGTCTGCTAAAGAAAAGGAGCTTTTAAGTAATGCCATAAAGTTTACCAATAATCTTGATTTGCTTTCTGAATGTTTTCAGCGAGGAAAAGGCTCAATCGAATCATGCGGACAAAAGATAATTCACCTGTCTCAAAAAATGATGGAAAACAACCAAGAATAGAAAGTCAGTCTCTACTACCATTCGACTTTGGAACTGACCTTACAAAAAGCTCAACCTTAAGAAAAAAAGATATACTTTATTATTAAAATCGCTAATCAAGAATGTGGGTTTTTATTGGTATGATTTCTTTGGTAGTTTTCATTCTCCTGTTTAGGAAAATACGGGACAAAAGATTATTAGAAACTGTTACAAAGCAAAATAGAGGTACAAGAACAGAAAGAGATTTGGTATTAAAATTCTTGAAGTACGGGATACCTGCACAAACAATTTTTCACGATTTATATGTCAAAAAATGCAATGAGACTTTCTCTCAAATCGACCTAGTAGTTGCGACGAAAGTAGGTATAATTGTACTCGAAGTAAAAGAATATAGTGGTTGGATTTTTGGAGCCGGTCATAATTCACAATGGACTCAAGTATTAGCATATGGTAAAAGAAAATATCGGTTATACAATCCTATAATGCAAAACAGTAATCATATAAGCGAATTGAAAAAGCAGCTCAGACAATTTGAAACTGTACCGTTTTATTCAATTGTCGTGTTCTACAGTAATTGTATATTGAAAGACATCAATTTTGTACCCAATAGGACATTTCTTGTAAAATCAAATAGAGTATTAGAAGTTATGGATACCCTTATGAAAAATAGTGAACTTGCTCGTTATACTAATAAAAATGAAATCGTCCGGATATTAAAAGAAGCTGTGAAAAATGGAGAAGACAAGGAAACTCAAATTCAGCACATCAAAAATGTTCAGGAAATGCTTGGAAAGGATAGGATATTTGACTGAATGGAAAATATAAAAAAGACTACCGCTAATGTGGGAATTTTCTGTTACGCTGAAAGACTAATAAATTGTCAACCTTTGTTCTCAATCCAGCAGCTATTATGAGCAGTTAATCATCTAATAAGATTTCTCAGTATATTTATTAATAAAACTTCTATTGGGCTAGCGCCGCTGATCGGATGTATTTCAAAGCCAGCATGTCATTAACCTCAAGACTTTAGTAGGAATTCATTTTATCTCCTATGCAAGATTCAGCATTCTTTAAGGACAAAACACAACCACCGGAATTTGGAGAATTATCTTTCTCGTTCGAAGTTGAGCTTGTTTCAAATCAGTCTACTAAAGAAAAAAAAGATCTCATAAAAAATGAGATTAGAAAAATTACGAGAGAGCTCACCTACCTATTGTGTGGAGACATTAAAGTTGAAATTCAATGGCTTCTTCATGAACAGGACAGGTATGAAAATGCTCATTCTCCTGACATGGATAATATAATCAAGCCAATTCTTGATGGTTTAGTTGGAGTGGAAGGGATAATGATTGATGATTGCCAAGTACAGACAATCGCTACGCATTGGATTGATTGGACAGCAAGAGCAAATAAGATTACTATCACTATTCAGTATATCTCGGAGGAGTACATTCCAAAAAATGACATAGCGTTTGTAAATATTGGCAAGAATTTATATATCCCGATAAACACAGACATTCCATGGACTGCCAAAGAACTAATATTGAATCATTATGTCAAGGCGCTTGAGCTTAGAAATGAAATGATGTCGAAAAAATTGGATTATTACAGTGCAAAGCTATTTATGCCAATACAGCGGCTATTTCACAAGTCAAGAGTTTTCGATAACTATACTACTTTTTCTTTAGAGGAGTTTAGAGACAAAATCGAAACTGAGAGGGGTGAGAGTTAGGAACTGCTGCTAATATTTCATTGGCAATATGGCGGGTCAGGAGATGCAACTTCAACTACTTTTGAACAGAAAATTGCCAAATTTAGTGCGGCATCTATACAGGTTATGCACTAAAATCTGAGACTTTTGTAGCTACGTTTTAAGAAGTTCCGGGTACAGGGTAATGATTTTAATTAACTTGATTATACTCGCCTAAAAACTAATCAATTTAATTAGTATGCAATTCTAAAATTTTTTCCCAGCCCAAAATTTTGAATGGATATGTAAATGGGGTGAGTACCTCAGTTAAAGCACCCGGGGTAGTTGCGTAGCAACAAGGGTAATCGGGGTATGCTGTGTTTTGCAGTTTTGAGCATATAGAAATCCAGCCTGACGTTAAATCCAAAAAAACTGCATGAAAGAAAGGGGGTGCTAAAAAGGCCTGTTTTTGGGCAAAATTTACGCGCAGGTAGGTTGGAGCATACAAAATTAATATAGCATAAGACAGCTAAAAAGGGGGAAAATATCTCTTATTTCTCAATTTTGAGTCAGATTTTGGTTAGGTAGAGAAAAAGTAAACAGAAACTGCTAATAGCATAAGACAGCTAAAAAGTAAGGCAAATGAGGAGGAAAGGTCTATTATTTCACATTTTGGGTCAGATTTGGGTCAGCTCATTGAAAAAGCAGGGGGTATATAATATAGCATACTGTTCAAATTCCTTGTAAATAAAGGATTTAGAAGGGCTAAATTTTAAGTTGCACTCTATCATGGGGTGCAAGGGGTCGGTAGTTCGAATCTAGTCGTCCCGACTTTAAAAGACTTCTGATTAATTCAGAAGTCTTTTGTTTTAAACTCAAATGAAACGTCATTAAAAACAATTAGGAATGCAGTTAACCTGAAAGTGCATCCCGCTTGAGGCGGGAGGGTCGCTGGTTCGAATCTAGTCGTCCCGACTTTAAAAGACTTCTGATTAATTCAGAAGTCTTTTGTTTTAAACTCAAATGAAACGTCATTAAAAACAATTAGGAATGCAGTTAACCTGAAAGTGCATCCCGCTTGAGGCGGGAGGGTCGCTGGTTCGAATCTAGTCGTCCCGACTTTAAAAGACTTCTGATTAATTCAGAAGTCTTTTTTGTGCTTAAAATTCTGAGTTCAGTGAGTTCCTTATTTCAATAATAGTATAAAATATTTTTGGCTGGTATTCACAATGTATCGCACAATTCCATTTATACCTATTTTTATAACTCAATAAAAGCTTGCACATATGCTACACAATAAAATATTTCTGCGCACGGTATTGCTGCTTTCACTTCCGTTAATATTATTCAGTCATCGTCCGGCAAACCAAACAGACAAAACTGATGGTTGGATATCTCTTTTTAACGGCAAAGACCTTACCGGTTGGAAACAGGTTGGCGCCGGTGAACATTATATAAAAGATGGATTGATCTGTAGTAAGGGCGGCATGGGTCTGCTTTATTATACAGCAGCGAAATGGGGTAACTGTACATTGCGTGTTGTATTTAAAATGCAAAAGACAAATAGTAACTCCGGAGTATTTATCCGCATTCCCATTGAGCCACGCGAAGCCTGGATGCCCGTATATTATGGATACGAAGTACAAATAGATAATCACCCGGAAACCTCAGGAGAAGATGATTATCACATCACCGGTACGTTATACTCGCTTACAAAACCATTAGCCAAACCTGGCAAACCTGGTCCAGAATGGAATGAGATGGAGATTACAATGAACGGTCCGCATACGATGGTAACGGTAAACGGACAAAAAGTAACAGACTACAAAGAAGGTGACCCTGTACCTGATCGCAAATTTGATTTTGAACCTTTTCATGGATTGCGTCCGGATGAAGGATTCATTGGTTTGCAAAATCACGGCGAAGAAGACATCGTTTACTTCAAAGAAGTTTCCATAAAGCCAATTACTGATAAATAAAACCACACAGATGTCAAAGCAAAAAAATGCTAAGAGCTCATCAACTATGAGCCGTTCCGAATTTATCCGCAACACTGCGATGACAGCGGCTGCATTTACAATTGTGCCGCGTCATGTATTAGGCGGAAAAGGTTTTTTGGCGCCCAGTGACAAATTGTATATCGCTGCTGTGGGTTGTGGCGGTGAAGCCGAAAATGACATTCATCACTACGCGAATGCACCGAAAAAAAATGCAGTGATGGCTTATTTGTGTGACGTAGATGATCGGATGGCTGCTCCGAGGCGTAAAGAACTTCCGCAGGCAAAGTTTTATACGGATTGGCGCGAGATGTTTGAAAAAGAAAATAAAAATTTTGATGCTGTGACAGTTGCTATACCGGATCATAACCATGCGATAGTCGGTTTAAGTGCAATGCAATTAAATAAACATCTTTATTTACAAAAACCGCTTACGCATGACATTTATGAGGCCCGGGTGTTAACAAAAGCGGCTGCCAAATATAAAGTGGTTACGCAAATGGGTGACCAGGGCTCTTCGTGCGACGGAATGCGTACCATGCGTGAATGGTTTGAATCAGGATTAATCGGTGATATTGAAAAAGTATATTGCTGGACAGACAGGCCTGTATGGCCACAAGGCATATCATGGCCTGCAACAAAACAACCGGCTATACCGAAAGAGCTCAATTGGGACCTGTGGCTGGGTACCGCACAAAAAGTAAATTATATAGACAATCTTGTTCCATTTAACTGGAGGGGTTGGTGGGATTTTGGTACCGGTGCTCTTGGTGACATGGGTTGCCATATTATCGGTCCACCGTTTAAGTTGATGCAACTGGGTTATCCGACTGAAATATCCGGTAGTGCGAGTACAGTATATCAAGGTATTTTCAAAGAAGGTGTATATCCGGAAAGTGGGCCTGTATCAAGTTCTTTAAAATTTACATTTAAGTTAAAAGACAACCGCGATCTCTTTTTGTATTGGATGGACGGAGGTATTACCCCCGAACGTCTTACTGAACTGGATCCTGCTTTGAATATGAACGAAGCACTTTCTGACTGGCCGGGCGAAAATGATTTTGAAGGAGGCACACTTTTTATTGGCACTAAAGGAAAAGTTTCCTGCGGTTGGGGTGGTAGCCATCCCCGGCTCTTACCGTTATCCCTAACCGATTATATAAAGATTCCGGAAAAATATCCGAGGGTTCAAGGTGGTATGGACGGCCATTGGTGGCAATGGGTAGATGCCTGTATTGCCGGCTATGGAAAGATGGAGGTGGATTCACCTTTTGAAGGTTATGCAGGTCCGCTTACCGAAACTGTTTTACTGGGCAATCTCTTATTAAGAAGTTTCAATGTAAGAGAGAAGATCACCAGGCAGGATCCGGTATACGGAAAGATGGAAGGCTTTCAATTCAGCGGACGGTACAAAGCTTTACAATGGGATGGTGCAAATATGAAAGTGACCAATTATGAACCGGCTAATCAGTTTATTCGCCGCGAATACAGGCAAGGGTGGGGAAAGGTGGAGATGTAATGTGGATGTATTGTAATTGAAAGGCCATTTTGCGGTTAGGCGCTACCGGAAGAGTGTGTTCGGCCAGGCAGCAGCCCGGATATAATCATCAATTATTTTCTTTTTCCTTTTTATCTTCTTCAGCTTGTTTGCGGGCTGTTTCTATCGAATCCTTTATGCGCCTTTTTTCTTTTCTCTTGAAAAAACCTCGTAATAAAAAACTATGTTTGGCAGCTTCCATATTTTCATTAACATTCGTTGCTGTTTTTTTAATGGTCCCGACTGTTTCTGAAGCTTTATCAATTGTTCCTTCTAATTTCTTTGCAAAATGCTCATCTGTTAAAACCTTACCGAACGCACCATTGCCATTGTTTATTTTATTGATTATTGCAGAAAGCCCGGCTGTTATGGAGTCACCGTTTGCAGTGATGCGACTCAGATTGTTTAATACCTTATCTGCATCAATCGGATCCGTACTTTGTATTGTTTCACCGTTCCTTATGGGTGGCAGCGTACTGTCATAAGGGCCCGCATGGATGGTGATCAGTTTATCGCCCATCAATCCATCAGAGCCGATCGTAGCTATAGCATTTCGCCTGATATGCTGTTGTACTTTTTTATCTAAACTTAAACGCACCTGCACAGTGCTGTCGTTAATCAGATTAATGTCATTGACAGTGCCGACATTGATGCCTGCAAAACGAACAAAATTGCCTTCACGCGTGCCCGAAATATTTTTGAAATTGGCATAAATGAAAAATGAACGGCCAAACAACTTTCTGTTTCTGCCGATAACAATTACCAGGAACGTCAGCAATAAAATACTTGCTAAAACCAACAAACCCGTTTTTATTTTTTGTGCAGCACTAATATTCATAACAATCAATTAAAAAATGATCGGATAAATGCGTCATCTGAGTGTTCAAGATCAACTGTCTTTCCCGCAGCAATTGTTTTTCCATTGCGCATGACCACAATTCTATCTGCAACGATTTTTGCACAGGGAATATCGTGAGTAACAATAAGCGACGTAGTGTTGTACTTCTTTTTCATTTCAAGAATAAGCTCGCTGATTTCTTTTGAGGTAATCGTATCCAACCCTGTTGTGGGTTCATCATACAGTATTATTTCCGGATGAACGATCAGGGTGCGGGCAAGTGCCAATCTTTTGCGCATACCACCACTTAGTTCCGCAGGCATCTTATTGATCGTATCGGCAAGATTTACCGCTTCAAGAACCTGCATGCTCCGTTCCTGAATTTCTTTTTCATCTTTTACTCTGAGCACTCTTCGCAAAGGAAAGGCGAGGTTCTCCTTTACTGTCATAGAATCATAAAGCGCAGAGCCCTGAAAGAGATAACCGATCCGGCAACGCAAATCTTTTAATTCATCTTCATTTAATGTTGTTACGTTCTGATCAAATACTTTTACTGAACCTCCATCTGGTATCATCAGGCCGGTTATGCATTTTAGCGTTACCGATTTTCCTTCACCCGACTTACCAATCAATACCACGTTTTCTCCTTTTTGTACCGATAAATTCAACCCTTTCAATACGTCATTGCTTTTAAAGCTCTTCTTTAAATCTTTTATCTCAATCACGGTTTCCATTTAATTTTTATTGCTCATGAATAGACGATCCATTTTGTTATTTGTACAATTATAGCATCCAGGATAATGATGGACACAGAACCAGCAACTACTGCTTTATTCGCAGCTCTTCCTACACTTTCCGTTCCGTGAATAGAATGAAAACCGTTCCAGCAACCGGCGAACCCAATTGCGAAACCAAATAGTATCGTTTTAATTATTGCAGGTACTATATCTGAAAATTCCAGTGCCGACGTAGCTTTAGTAAAATAAAGTTGAAATGTCATTTCGCCATAAAAATTCATCGCTATAAATCCTCCGAAAATCGCGACACTATCTGCAATAATCGTCAATACCGGTATCATCAGCATGCAGGCAAGAATACGCGGTACAACAAGAAACTGTATCGCATTGGCACCGGAAACTTCCATCGCGTCAATCTGTTCAGTAACCTTCATACTGCCCAACTCTGCACCAATGCCGGATCCAATTTTACCGGCACAAATAAGCCCGACTATAACCGGACATATCTCCCGGATAACCGAAATGGCGACCATGCTTGGAATAAAACTTTCAGCACCGAAATCTTTAAGTGTAGGTTGCGACTGAATAGTTAAGACAATTCCGAGCACGAAACCGGTAAGCAGCGTAATGCCCGTAGAACGATAACCAATAAAATACGCCTGTCTGCTAAATTCATTTAATTCAAAGCCGCTGCGGAATGTATTTCGTATGAACGACCGGAGAAAATAAGCCTGGTCACCAATGGCTTCGAGTGTGGCTGCAAAAGGGAATTGCCTGTTCATAATAACGTAATCTTACTCATACACTTAAAATATTTATGCCGTTTGAATACCGTTACCGATAATGATCTGTGTCCTATTATAATTTATCAGTTTTGGTAATTGAAAACAGACGAAAGCAATTTTGTGTGGAAAAAAATTCCCGAAGTTTTTTAATACTTAAGATACTGACGGCAATCCGGAGGCATAATAGGGTGCAATACATCATTAAGATATAAGAAGGTTGATATTGGACTATACTGTTAAAATCGTTAACATAATTGATTCACACGAGTAGAATAAGTTTAGCAGTGCTGAATTATCAGCAGCATTTAACCATTTCGTAGCTGCATTACAGCATTTGGTCTCATTTGGAAAAAAATGTAATTATCGCAGTATAGTTTTGAGCATTAATTAAATTTTTAAATAAAACTATCATGAAAAACTTCATCATGAAATCACTGAAAAAAAGAATGGCTGTACCGGTTATATTATTGGTTACATTTTTATCTGCTTCGTTTACCTCAATGGCCGCAGAGGGCAAACAAGGACCGGATCCAAAAAATTATACCGTAAAGTATGTTGGAGAATCACAGAATGGTCTTGTATTTAATTTCAAATATCAAAACCCCGACGCGGGAAAAGTACAGTTGATATTGAAAAGCCAGGATGGCACTATATTATTTCAAAATGCCTTTTCAGAAAAAGAACTGGACCAGAATATTGTTTTGACAAGGGACACTGATATGGATCATGTTACTTTTATCATCAAAGCAAATAAAAACCAGATCGTTCAAAATTTCACGATAAAAACAAAAACAGTGCAGATAGTAGATGTACAGGAAGCTGACTAACTCCCTGGCACATACGAGCACTTCAATATATTATATTTATCAATCGGTTTGAACAAAATAAATTGCCGGCAAAACAGGTAGATGTACCTGTTTTTTCTATTACAACCAGCTACAACCTATTCTTTTTATTTTAGAGCTTCTCCCAAAAACAGGAGCGTATGTGCCCAGGCTCTTTTTGCCATTGCCTCATTATAATCCGGCGATTTCGGATCGGTGAATGTATGTTTCGAATAAGCGTAGGTTATTATCTGCCAATCTGCTTTGCCTTCATTCATTTCACGAACAAGGCTACTCATCACCTGTGGCGTTACTCCCTGGTCTTCTGCCGGATTTTCAATTAGAATTTTTGTGGCGAGTGGCCCGTTTGTCCGGGTGCTGTCTTTCCCTAATCCACCGTGAATCGAAACGACTCCCTTAACGGGGAAGCCTGCTCTTGCTGTTTCCAATGCGCCTGATCCACCGAAGCAATATCCTATCACCGCCAACCTGGTTTCATCTGCGCCTGCCATTTTTAACTGTTGCAAAGCGAGATCAATTCTTTTCTGATAAGCCGCGAAATCTTTGCGATAGCTGCCCGCAATTTTCGCAGCTGCATTATTATCAGCAGGAATATTTCCTTCGCCGTAAATGTCTGCCACGAATGCGATGTATCCCTGTTTAGCAAGTTCAATAGCGGCGTTCTTTGCTTCATCATCTATACCTTTCCATGCCGGTAAAATCAATACTCCGGGTAATTTTTTACCCGCATTCTTTGTTACAAAGCCATTTAGTTTTTGATCACCATCTTTATAGGCAACGGGTTTGAGATCTTGTGCTGCGCCGGCAAAGAATATACTTACTATTGTAAACAGAAGGATTGCTTTTTTCATTGTGTAGATTTAATACCTGAACGTAATTATTGTAAAATTTACAACTTTTTTGAATTATAAATAGAAAAAGAAATATCCTCTTTTGCTTACCGGTTCGATTGACCCGGCTTTGTCTGCGTTAGTTTAAATCGGTTATTCCTTACCGATATATACCCGGCCTGGTTACGGTGTATCGCCCGATTGTTGTAAAATATGTCCGTTTACAAAAATTCATTTCACCGCGGGTAAAATACACAACTTAAAAAAGTATATATTTAGTAACTAATGAACTGGACACAGGTAACACGGCCATTTAACAATATCGGGCTCTCGGTACTGGTAGCGGTGATACCTATACTTTTTATTTTTTGGGCATTGGTTATTAAAAAAATGAAAGGTTACCGGACCAGTCTCATCGCTACGTTGCTCGCAATAATTATTGCCATTTTCGTTTATGGTATGCCGGCAAGACTGGCATTGCTATCGGTTGCTAACGGTGCCCTGTATGGGCTTTTTCCTATTTGCTGGATTGTCATCGCTGCTGTTTTCCTTTTTAATATTACTGTAAAAAGCGGCCAGTTTGAAATAATTAAAGAGTTCATGGCATCCGTTACTCCAGACAGAAGATTGCAGGCACTGCTGATTGCATTTTCCTTTGGCTCTTTCCTGGAAGGTACAGCGGGTTTCGGCGCTCCTGTAGCTATAACGGCTGCCATGCTGGTTGGTCTTGGATTTAACCCGCTGTATGCATCCGGCTTATGTCTTATTGCGAATACGGCGCCGGTTGCATTCGGGGCGATTGGTATTCCGATTACTGTTGCATCGCAGGTAACATCTATTCCGGAAATGGCTATATCAAAAATGGTTGGAAGAACGCTCCCGATCTTGTCCTTCATCCTTCCGTTTTACTTAATCATCCTGATGGTGGGATTTAGAAAAACACGGGAAGTGTTCCCTGCAATACTTGTGTCTGGTTTTTCTTTTGCAATCATGCAATGGTTTACGTCAAACTTTCTCGGTCCTGCACTTCCCGATGTAATTGCAGGCGTGAGTTCAATCTTATGTCTTATTATCTTCTTAAAATACTGGAAGCCTAAACATCTCTGGCGATTTCCCAATGAAACGATCCCCGTTGTACAAGAACGAAATAAGTATACGGGCAGGCAGGTTATCCGTGCATTATCGCCATTTATATTACTAACGGTCATGATCATGGTATGGGGATTGCAGCCCGTGAAAGACTTTTTTAATTCTTTTGGTCAGGTTCAATTTTCATTTCCAGGGCTTCATAATAACATTCTTGATAAAACCGGTAAACCAATCGCCCATATTTTTAAGTTCAATTACCTGTCGGCATCGGGGACGGCAATTTTATTGGCATCAATAATTTCTATACCACTGATAGGACTTAAGTTCAGCGATGGTGTAAAAGTCTTCATTGCTACACTCAGGCAATTGCGCTTGCCTGTGATCACCATTGCGTCTGTACTTGCCTTTGCGTATATTCTCAATGATTCGGGTATCACAAATACAATTGCAGAGGTTCTTGCCAATACCGGTGTTTTATTTCCATTCTTTTCACCGTTGCTCGGATGGCTGGGTGTTTTCATAACCGGTTCGGATACTTCTGCCAATGCACTCTTCGGAAAACTGCAGGCGACAACAGCTTCATCGATTGGTGTGGATCCTGTAGTAACTGTTGCTGCAAACGCATCAGGTGGTGTGATGGGTAAAATGATCTCGCCTCAATCTATAGCGATTGCCGCCGCGGCGGGCAACCTGGTGGGTAAAGAGTCTGAGCTTTTCCGTTTTACCTTCAGGCACAGCCTCATTATGCTCCTCGTTGTTTGTTTGATTGTGTTAGCGCAAGCCTACATATTCAGCTGGATTATTCCGCACTAGGAAAAAAATTGTAAATTCCGACAAATCTTAGCAATGCTGAAATGAATGTTGGACTTTTTATACCCTGTTATGTAAACCAGTTTTATCCCGGAGCTGCAAAAGCAACGTTGGAGTTATTGCAAAAAACAGGTGTCAACGTTTCCTATCCTGTCAATCAAACCTGTTGCGGGCAACCAATGGCCAACTCAGGCTTTGAATATCTTTCAAAAGGTTGCAATGATCTTTTCATAGAAAACTTCAAGTCATTTGATTATATCGTTGGACCTTCCGCCAGTTGTGTGCTGCATATCAAGGATCATCTTCATTCTGATACAAATGAAGAACGGGCAATTAGTATCCGGTCAAAAATATTTGAGCTGGTTGAATTTTTAACTGATATAGTTAAGATTGAAAAACTCGATGCCTTCTTTCCGCACAGAGTTGGATTGCACCATAGTTGTCACGGGCTGCGTGGACTTTATTTATCACAAATGAGCGAATTAAATGCGGTGCCGTTTTCCAAACCTCAGTATTTATTAAATATGGTAAAAGGACTTGAGCAAATCAACCTTGACCGGGCAGACGAATGCTGTGGATTTGGGGGAACGTTCTGTATAAGCGAAGAAGCAGTGTCTGTGAAGATGGGCAAAGACAGGATCAGGGATCATACGAAGAACGGAGCAGAATATATCACATCTTCCGATCTCTCCTGCCTGATGCACCTGGAAGGTATTTTACATAGAAATAAAAGCAACGTCAAAGTCATTCACATCGCTGAAATTTTAAACGCAGCTAAATGAGCCAAACCAAAACAAAAGACCATGCCGCTTTAGCAGGGGCATTTATAAAAGACGAGGAGCGGGTCGATTGGCATGATGGCGCACTTTGGTATATCCGGGAAAAGCGGGACATCGCTATAAAAAAAATACCCGAGTGGGAACAACTTCGGGATGCAGCGTCGGCGATTAAAAGCAATGTTATTTCTAACCTGCATGAATACCTGCTGCAGTTTGAAGCTAATCTTAAAAAGAATGGAATTACAGTGCATTGGGCCGATAATGCCGAAGAGCACAATGAAATTGTCTATTCTATTTTAAAGGCAAAAGAGATCAACCAGATGGTAAAGAGCAAGTCGATGCTGACTGAAGAATGCCATTTGAATGAATACCTCGAAGAACGGGGAATAGAAGTGATCAATTCTGATCTCGGTGAATATATCCAGCAGATAGACAATGAACCGCCCAGCCATATTGTACTACCGTGTATCCACAAACGAAAAGAAGAGATAGGTGAACTGTTTCACGAACATCTCGGCACTGAAAAAGGGCTTTCCGATCCAACTTTATTAACAAGAGTGGCCCGTAAATATTTACGCAATATTTTTCTGACAAGACGCGCCGCATTGACCGGTGTAAATTTTGCCGTGGCTGAAACCGGTGAGTATGTTGTGTGTACCAATGAAGGTAACGCCGATATGGGTGCGCATTTATCTGAAGTACAGATCGCTTCTATGGGTCTTGAAAAGCTGATTCCGCAAAAAAAACATCTCGGCATCTTTTTACGTTTGTTGGCAAGAAGTGCTACGGGTCAACCCATCACTATTTATTCCAGCCATTATAGAAAGCCACGTAAAGGACAGGAAATGCATTTGATCCTTGTAGATGCAGGGCGAACACGCCAACTGGGGCGTAAAGATTTCAGAGATTCGCTGAAGTGCATCAAATGCGGGAGCTGCATGAATACGTGTCCTGTATACAGAAAAAGTGGTGGTCTGAGTTATCATAATACTATTTCGGGACCAATCGGAGCTATACTGGCTCCCAATCTCGATATGGCAAAGCATGCGGATCTTCCGTTTGCATCTACGCTATGCGGATCATGTTCCAATGTATGTCCTGTCAAAATCAACATCCACGATCAGCTATATAAATGGAGGCAGGTGATCGTGAAAGAAGGATATGCTGCCAATACAAAAACATTTGGTATGAAAACAATGGCATGGACTTTATCATCGCCGGAGAAATTTAAAAAAGCAGGCAAGACAGGCCGATGGTTTTTGCAAAACATTCCATTTGTTGTGAACAATCCGTTCAATCCATGGTATAAGCAGCGGGATATGCCGGAAGGACCGAGAGAATCATTCACCGAATGGTTTATTAAAAATGAAAATAAAAAACCGTAAAGCCATGACGACACGGGAAAAAATACTGGAAGCAGTTTTAAAAAATCAACCCGACAAGACGGATTTACCAGACACCTCACTGTTTAAAGGTGATAAAAGTAGTGTTGTTCAAAAATATACGGATGTGTTCAGCGCCATTGGCGGCTCGTGTTTTTTAGCGGAAAATATTGAAACAGTAAAAGAACTCATCATCAAAAATTTTGACGGATCGAAACGCATTGTTACTACGTTGCCGGAGCTTAGCAGCAGTTTTGAATTGATATCCGGTAACGTTGATCCACACTCGTACAACGACATTGAATTGGCCATCATAAAAGCCCACTTTGCAGTTGGCGAAAACGGCGCTGTATGGCTGACAGACGAGGTAATGGGTCAGCGCATCATTCCCTATATCTGTCAACACCTCGCTGTTATTGTTAATGCTGAAACTATCGTCCCAACGTTGCATGAAGCGTATGAAAAAATCGGAGCAGGGGATTACGGATTTGGTGGATTCATCGGTGGCCCTTCCAAGACAGCCGATATTGAACAGGCGCTTGTGCTTGGCGCCCACGGCCCATTAACAATGACCGTTTTTATTCTCAAATAATTAAATTGTGTTAATTCTCAGTATGGATTATCCCTATATCATTGATAAAAAAATACAGAAGTCATATCCTGATGTTTATACAACAGAAGTTCTCGAAGCTCTTTCTGCTCTTGCCCGTTTTAATAAAGATGTTAAAGAAGCCATGATGGCAAGAATAAAACAAAGAGCCGAACGACAACAGAAAAAAAAGAAGATTGAATTTCTGGATGCAGATAGTCTGATTCCACGCACCAGTATAAAAGTAAAAGATGCACGTGATGGAAAATTTGAAGGTTCCGCAATTCCGCCGGATCTGCAGCGGCAATGGATCCAGGGTACAGGACCTGCCGCAAAACCCAATGCACCGATTGAAAGCAGTATCCGCAATGTGGCCTATGCACTTCTTTCCGGTGCCGATGGATGGATGTTTGATGGAGAAGATGCGTTAGGGCAAATAAAAACAATGTCGCTCGATAACCAACGTAATCTGAAATTGGCTATTCACAGAGACCCGATGTTTTTAAAAGTTGCAGAAGGTGTAGCAACGGAAATGAACAGATGGGCAGTTGGATTCTTCGGACATCCTGTGATCAATAATTGGAGGGACCAATTAAATTTTACAACTAAAATATTTCGTGCCCGTGGTCTTCACCTGGACGATCGTCATATCCGGCATATTGATGGATCCGGAATGGCGGCATCTATCGTTGATATTGTTTTGTATGTAGTCAATAATTATAAAGAATTACAAAAAGCGGGTTCATCTATCATTCTCTATTTACCAAAAATTCAGAAAGCCGGAGAAGCGGCACTGTGGAATGACATGATCGATGCACTGGAAAAACATCTAGGCCTTGCTACCGGATTAATAAAAGTATATGTACTGATCGAGCAATTGGAAGCCACCTACCAGTTAATGGAAATACGGGCCGCTTTAGGAAAGCACTTTGTTGGTTTTAACACCGGCCGTTGGGATTATATCAACAGTGTAAGCGATGCAATGGCCTGGGACAATGGATTTATCAACCCGGATATTGAACTGATCACTATGGCGTACGGGTATATGCGCAATTATGAAGACCGGGTAAGACGGGCCGTAAATACGCCGGATATCAACGGCAACTTTGCGCTGTGGCAGGGTGGTATGGAACCAAATATTCCGGTAGGATCAGAAGAAGGCGTTGCAGCGGGAATGAAAAAGGCGGTTGGCGGTGCCGAGCGCGAACAACGGGAAGGCGCAAGTGGAAAATGGGTGGCGCATTGGAAGATGGTAAACATTGTGCGGCCGGTGTGGGAAAAAATTGGTGTGGAAAATCAACTGGGTAGAAAGTTTTCACGGCTCACCTATACGGAACAAGATGCAGATGGATTGCTATTAATTGAAAAAGGTACGAGAACCATCCGCGGTGCAAGAAACTTACTCTCTGTAGCATTGCAATATGGTAACGCCTTTTTACAAGGCATGCAGGCTGCTGCATTAAAAGCAGCGGACTTTTTTGGCAATGATGATGTGCTCTATCTGATGGAAGATATGGCCACCGGTGAAATCCGTTTAAGTATTCTTTGGGAATGGATTCATAAAAGAGCTGTACTTACCGACGATGACAGCGAAACAGGAGCCAGGGCCGGCGATATTGTTTCAATTGCTCTCTTTGAAAGATTACTTGCAGAGGAATATGAGAAATTGTTAAACGCAAACAACAGGGATGTGTTTGATTTCTCAAAGACAACAACACTGCCTATCGCAAAAGAAATAATTGTAAGGTATATTCATAGCACTGAAAAATTTCCGTGGTTTATTGACCTGCTGAATATCAATCTTGATAATATGGATCTTGAAGAGGCGAAGAAGCGAATCGATCTTTACATGCAATCGTTCAGGAAAGATGGCACAAGGATAACGAGTGCAGAAGAATCGGGGCTGAAGGTCAAATGTTAGATCTTGAAAGGTTTACCAGCGCAATTTACGAACAAGGGTCACAGGTAGTCTTCAGCGAACGAAAAAGTTGTCCTTCCATTCCTTTTGCATTTTGTTTCCAAACTCATCTGTAGCCTGAATGGTTAACGTGCATTCATGCAATCCGAGAGCAGGAATTGTGGCAGTGAAAATTCCATCATTTGCAGCCCGGTCGCCTGCCGTTTCATCGTCCCGGAGCAATATGGTAGTATCCGCGCGGGCTTTGTCTGTAAAAGAAATCGTCGCTGTGACTTCCCTGATAGATGAGCCATCCAGTATTCTAGCTTCCAGAATTCTATAACTGCGGATAGAAACATTCTCCAGCACCGGCGGTGTTTCATCTTTGCCTGATACATGAATATTAGCAATGCCTTCCTTTGCAATATGTCTTGTTCCATTTGCTTTCCAGTATTCAAACAATACAGGAACTGTTAAAATATCCGGGAAGTCTTTATTGATCAGGAGTTCGTCAAATTTCTGCGAGGCGCCGACGTTGTCAAATTTTCCCCAATAATCTGATTTACGGTTAATGGTAAACGGTATATTTACCAAACAGGATGGCGTTAACGCTGTTCTGTACAGCTTACCGGAATCGACGGCGAGGATCATTATTGACTCGCCGGGGTTTGCCTTGCCATCACCATTTCCGGATCCCAGTCGGGTCGTCACTGAATCGTTACCTCCGTTTACCACAGTAAAGTTTTGTCCATCTGCAATTACCCATTTGATCAACGTGTCCGGTTGGCGCTTAAGCATTAATGTTACATCCGTGAACCAGCGATTTTTGCCTGAAGCAATGATGATGTTCAGTTTAGCCGCTTGAGCCGAATCAGGAGATCTTATAATTAAAGGAACATCGTTCTGCCCCTCCTCCCCGGCACTTATATAGGCAATACGGCTTGTGCCATTGATTGTTTTCGTGGTGCTGCGTACCGCCTGCATTGTTAATCGAATGTCCTGTGCTGCTGCATTACCCCGGTTTAATAATCTTAACCGCAATTGAAGATCTTTACCTGCAATGGGCCATGGGTTTAGCACCAGGATTGAATCAAGCACAATGTCCGGTTCATCCGCTTTGTCGCTGATGCCGATATCATGACAGCTTCCGCTAAATGAAATATGCAAACGGCCCTTATCGTCAGTTGTTGCTGTGAAGTGTTTGATCCTGTTTGAATGATGATCAATATCAGTGATACGGTAGAGTGAATTCTTTTTATAAAGCGAATCAGTAACCAGGGACAACATAACGTTTGACAGTGTGCCGCCATCCGGTATAAATTCGCGAACCGTTGTGCGAAACCCTTTCTTACTTACATTCTCCAATACGGTAAAACTGGGAACAGTCCTGTCAGAACTTATACTATATCCCCACACATCGAAGTTCGGGTATACATCAATGTGAGTCCATGCGGAAGGTTTGGGAAGCGGATGAAGAAAAGTTGCCATCAAAGAATCAAACATTTCCCCCATGCCGCAGGTGGAGTGCTCGGCCGGAAACATTTTCGAGTGGTAGTTATTCATTATCGGTAACCAGGCGGCATTCATTTCTTCATGATACTGCCGGATAAAATCTCTGTCACCATAATGAAGTTGCAGCTTAACGCCTTCAAAATTTTTATACACGTCTAGATGCCGGTATTCCACCGGGAAATCCTTTGGTCCCACAAAAAATTCAGGTGAACCACAAAAATTCCCGGCTGCGCAAAACTGGTCGGGGTATTTAGCACTTATCCAAAAAGACATAAAGCCGCCCATGGATAAACCGGATATGGCCCGGTGCTGCCGGTTGGCAATTGTGCGATAATGATTGTCAATATAAGTGACCAGCTCACGGATATACAAAGGGAATTGCCGGTACGTTTCAACAGGCCCAATGTTATATGGCCTGGGATAATATGGTTCCCCTTCACTTCTGTTGTAACCATCTGCTTTTACAACAATCACATCGTGAGCACCCACATAGTTGCCAATGTTATCGCCGTTGTTATCATTTGCCGAATCATACCCTGCATACTTGTATGCTCCTTCGCCAAAATAGCGCTGCCCCCAACCATGCATGAAATAGATAACGGGGTACTTTTTGTTTGATTTAGAATAATCCTTCGGGAGAAAGATGCGGTAATTTCTGCTTTCTCCAAATACACTGCTGTAATACGTTGAATCCACAATCGCTGCTTTCTGGGCGAATGCTGAAGTATTTAAAAAAAGAAAAGATAATATAACAAGAGGTTGATTTAAACGCATAAGAAGAATGATAAAACAGGGTGTATTGAGAAATGAAATTAACGCTTTTCTTCTGCAGCCAACCAACGACAGCCGGTCTATTTATTCATACAGAACGACCGTTGTATATTCTTTCAATACCGGCACAACAAAACTTGTAAAGCCTTCGGCAATTTTAATCGGGACAATTTGTCCTCCATCTAACAGCATTGCTTTTTTGTACTTGCCTTTTATGCGAACAGAAATATTTTTCATTTCAATTGCATCAAAAAAAGTATTGGTAGAGTGTCCGCTCATGTTTACAAGGTGAAGCAGCACCCGCTTCCTGTTTTTCTGCGTCATTAACGAAATTTCGACAGAGGGGTGGGCATTGGTTGTTAACTGTCTTTGATGACCAGGTAAAAGATCATCAATGAGATCAGATAAAAACAACCGGTGCTTGTCGTTGCCGAATCTGTGATACAGATCGCCGATACGCCAGGGAACAAATATCGTTTGTCCGTTGCCGATATGGTTCATAAGCAAACCGGGTTTATGCGTTATGTTCTTCAGATCAGAAACTTTATCCGGTGGTCCAAACTGGCTGGGTGGGATAAACGTAACCGGTGCATTTATCGATGAATCAAACTCCACGTATTGACCTTCGCAAAAGATAATATCCGTTTGTTTCAATGAAGGGAACAAAGAATGATCGGCGATCTCCATGTAGGAAGGAGTCGTATTCTCCCAAACATGTACCGGCTTTTCAGAAATAAAGTTTGGTTGCCTGGTACCGGCAATTAATACAGATCCTCCATTTTCGATGTACGATTTTAATGCATCGGGTGTCGATGAATTAGCTATGATGACAAGATCGATATCTTCTTTTTTTATTCCATCGAGATTATCGGTAGTTTTAAATGGAATATGCAATTGAGTCAGTAACTTATAAAAACCACGATAGTCATTGGAATAGCGGTTTGATAAGGGAGCCGGCGTAGCATACAATATGACGCGTGCCGCCGATTCCTGTTGAAGAAATTCAGTTTTATGCTTTTCATAAAACTGAAATACCGGTTGTACCGCATTCAATGCTGTTTTGTCCGGTTGATCCAGGGTGCCCAATACAACAAATGCCGGGAACGTTCCATGCGCAAGATTTTGATATAACAATACACGCAATCCTGCACCAGCAACGGTTCCAAAGCGATACTTGAGTTCCTGGTAAGGCATAACAAGACTAACAATCATTTTATCCGGCCTTGAGTTTCGTTCACTATTTACTGCTTCGCTGGCAGTATATATCCATTGGGGCAATGATCGATTTTTATAAAAATCGGCTTCTGACACCAAAGCGTCGGTTGCTTCGCTGATGTACGTCATGAAAAGTGCGTGGGGACGTTTTACATGAATCAACGTCCCGATTTTTTTCGCCACATCCATGGCACTTTGATAAATAAATTCTTCGTATTCTTTATCGGCGGTATCCGGTATTGTACGTCCATACGTTTTCTGAAACTTTTTTTCGCATGCTGCACAATGGCACAATCCAATAGACTCACCTTTGTAATCAAAGCGATTATTTCCGAACCAATTAAAAAAATAACCGTCGGCATCATACTTATTCAGTGCCTCTGCTAAAATTTCCATCGCCTTATCATTATAATAACCTCCGTTGATGCATGTAGTGTATAACCCGTTATCGTCTGTAACCGGGCCTCCGTCTTTCTTTGTATAAAACCATTCAGGATGGGCATCGTACACTTCTTTTCTTGTGCGACTGAAATCATATCTGCCAATTACGCGGATGTGAGATTGATGTGCGAAGTGAAGCACATCGCCTACCAGGTCTTTGCCGGTGGGCAACCAATCGCTTTTATAATGGTATTGTACTTGTGTAGGATAATGTGCAACAATACCGCCGAAACTAAATAAAAGTGTGTTGGCCGGAAATTTCTTTATCCGTTCAACGAGCGCCTTTGGATCAAGATCGGAGTCGGTTTCGCGAAGATTTGTTTGAATTAATGAAACCGGCTCTGTTTGCCACCAGCCTTGCGCATGCGTAAAGAGGTGGAATGAAGAAAAAAGGGCAGCAAAAAAGATAAATCTCATGTCTTTTTTAATTGAGCCAGAAATTACAACAAATCCATTAATTTGTCTTCCCGCTTACGTTTAAATTCATTGAAGGTTCTACCTTTACCTCTCAGAGCTCAGCATACTCACTAGTCAGCGGTTTTCATTAATGATTTGATCTCTTATGGGAGTCATTAATATATATGAAACTTTAAAAGATTTTCCCGGGCTGGCAAAAAAGCTTACCTGTAAGGATTTGCTTTTTACCCAGTATGATTGTCCGCAGGTGGAAAGAGAACAGAAATTTTATGTTGAATGCAGTTTTATTGCCTATGTACTCAGCGGTCGTCGTGTGTTTCGTAAAGAAGAAAAGACATGGGAGTTAAGCGAAGGTGTTTGTGTTTTTGTAAGAAAAGGAACACATATCGCAGAAAAAGAAGAAGGCTTTCCAGCACAGTGGGATCCGAAGCTTGGAATTCACGTGACTTGAAGTCGCGGC